>Ga0334722_10000057_pt1 | contig 164270 bp, 185 predicted proteins | sample C3_bottom_MG_FD_207210 | JGI IMG/M metagenome (GOLD analysis project Ga0334722, IMG submission 207210) | Sediment microbial communities from Yellowstone Lake, YNP, Wyoming, USA - C3_bottom | ecosystem: Environmental > Aquatic > Freshwater > Lake > Sediment | place: USA: Wyoming | collected... | reverse complement strand
ATGGTGGGGCCATGCAGAGACATAGCTCCAATAGTTGAAGAGATCGCAAGTGAATATTCAGGCAAGGTAAGTTTTGTCAAGGTAAATGTAGATCAGAACAATGAGCTTGCCTCAAAGTACAACGTCTTTAGCATATACCTACCTTAGCTGTATTTAGCGAGGGAAATCTTGTCTCACAGCAAGTAGGGGTAAGCTCAAACCCAAAAGCGTCTCTTAAAAACATGATAGAAAATGCCCTAAAGAAAATTTAGACATTTTATCTATTGTTTATTCTAAAACAATCTTCACAAATCCAGATCTGTTTACCATTTTGATTTGAATCTGTCAACACAAGATTTCTGTGTAATTTGCAGAGCGGACATAGTCCAAAGCTCACAGATTCTTAATGTGTCCTTTTCTAATTAAATTTAGTTATGATAATTTGGCTTCTGCAAAGTAAACTTGAAAGGGTTGACTGTAGATTACCACTGTATCATATGTTTTGGTGTCAATTCCATGCAGGTCATAGTTTTGATCACCAATGCTACCTTTTAGTTTGCCCAAATCAATTCCTGTAGTAGCATCACCGTTAATTGTCATATAAACATGTAGATCAGGCCCATTTGTTACTTGAAAATTTTCAAACCTAAGAAATGCAATGCTACCAACAGAAATTATTTCAGCTTTGCCTTTTGCGTCATGGTCTAGTCCTACAAACTCACCTTGTTTTGAAAATACTATGCTTTGCGAAGTAGATGAAATCTTTGAAATCATGTCTTGCATGCTCTCAGAAACTGTAGTTGGAAATTTTTTTGCATCATCCATTATGAGAGAAATTGTTTGTTGTGGCATTTTCTGTACAAGTGCATCTCTTTGTGAATTTGTCATGTTTACAAATTTATCATATGTCAAACCAGTCTGTATTTGATTTAATGCTTGTTGTAGAGGATCACTCATTTTTTGTGAGATCATTTGAGGTCCAAAATAGTATATACTAATTGCAGCTACACCAAGAATTGCTGCAATTCCAATCCCCCTTAACACGGCTAATTTTAGTAAATGAAACTATTAAGGGTTAAAGAAAGCTGAAATATCTATCTTAGATAATTATTGTAATGCTACCTAGACTTGATTCCATAAAACCAGCTAGACTAAAGATTGGTCTTACCCAACAAAAACTAGCCTCTCTTACTGGTGTCAGCACCTCAATGATTAATCAAATAGAATCTGGAAGATGTCAGCCAAGCTATTCTACTGCAAGAAAAATATTCGAAGTATTATGGTCACTTGAAAGCCAGTCTTCAATGAAAGCAGGAGATATTTGTAGTAAAGACATTGCAAAGCTAAAGACTACAGACACACTACATGATGCAATAAAGAAGATGCAGGATTTTTCAATTAGTCAAATACCAGTCTTTGATGGAACTGAGGTGGTAGGTCTGATAACAGAGGATGGTCTTGTCAAACATTTGTTAGATAGTGATGAAACTCAGCGGAAAAAGATCAGACTTGCCGAAGTCATGGAACCAAGACCTCCAATAGTCGATTATGCAGTTCCTGTGAAAACTCTAGTTACTCTTATCAGATTCTCAAAATGTATCTTGGTATCAAAGCAAAGCAAGATAGTTGGCATAATCACTGCATCTGATACTCTAAAATTAATGGAATAATTATTTTAATAAAACAAATTATTTTCAATTACTTTGGATGAGAGCAAAGTTCTGCTAAAACGCCATGTAGTGATTTTGGGTGTATGAAAGTAACCTTAGTACCTCTTGAACCAGGTTTTATTTCTCCAAGAAATCTTACACCGCATCCTTTCATTCTTGTCACTTCACCTTCAATACCATCTGTTTCAAATGCTATATGATGTAGGCCTTCACCCCTACTTGTAAGAAATTTTTTAATAGAACTATCTTCTCGGGTTGGTTCCATAAGTTCAATTCTAGAATCTTTTAGATGCAAAATTGCAACTCTGACGCCTTCTGACTCTACAGTTTCAAATTCAACTTCGTTTATTCCCAAAACCTGTTGGTATTCTTTTACAGCTTCATCTACGTTATTTACTGCAATTGCAACATGATCTATTTTCATTTTAGAATGTTTCCTTTGGTTGATAGATTCCAAAAACTTCTCTAAAGGTATTGCTTATCTCTCCAAGTGTCGCATAACTTTTTACAGCATTTATGATATGAGGCATTAGATTCTCCTCTGATTCAGAAGCACTTTTCATTTTAGAGAGAAGGCTTTCAACTTTTTTGTTATCTCTAGTGCTTTTCAATTCTTTAAGAGTCTTAGTTTGTTTTACTTCAATGCTGTTATCAATTCGTAGCAGATCTTGTTTTGCTTCTACTGCATCTGCAAATTTATTAACACCAACAATAATTCTTTCGCCTTTGTCAATTTCTTGCTTTAAGCGATATGCATTTTGTCTAATTTCTGATTGGAAGAATCCACGTTCTATTCCTGCAAGAGAGCCACCCATCCTATCAATTTTTTTCAAATACTTGTTTACTTCGTCCTCAATTTTGTCAGTAAGTGATTCTACATAATAAGACCCGGCTAGCGGATCCACCGTCTTTGTAATTCCGCTCTCATGAGCAACAATTTGTTGGGTTCGCAATGCTATTTTGACAGCTGCCTCTGTAGGAAGTGCAAGAGCCTCATCTTTTGAATTGGTGTGTAAGGATTGCGCACCACCAAGTACTGCAGCCATTGATTGTATCGCAACCCGAACAATATTATTATCTGGTTGTTGTGCTGTTAGAGATTCCCCACTAGTTTGTACGTGGAATCGCAGATGCGTTGATTTTGGATCACGGGCGTGGAATCTTTCTTTGAGTATCTTTGCATAGATTCTTCTTGCAACTCTGAATTTGGCAACTTCTTCAAGAAACTCGTTTGTACAACAAAAAAAGAATGACAGTCTTGGTGCAAAATCATCAATTTTTAGTCCTCTTTCAACGCATGTTTCGATGTATTGTATAGCATTTGCAATTGTAAATGCAACTTCTTGTATTGCATTACACCCGGCTTCTCTCATGTGGTATCCAGAAATCGAAATGGGATACCATTGTTGAACTTTTTTTGAACAATACTCTATCATATCACCAATCAATCTCATCGATGGTCGTGGAGGATAGATGTAGGTATTTCTTGCAATGTATTCTTTGAGAATATCATTTTGAGTTGTTCCTCGCAAGGCAGAGCTTGCAACACCTTGTGATTCTCCTGTTGCAATGTATAATGAAAGCAAAGTTGATGCGGTTGCGTTAATTGTCATAGATGTACTTACTTTGTCTAAGGGTATACCTCCAAAGCAGGTCATCATATCTTTAAGTGAAGTTATAGAAACTCCAACTTTTCCAACTTCACCCTCTGCATGAGGATCGTCTGCATCATAACCAATTTGGGTAGGAAGATCAAATGCCATACTTAATCCAGTCTGGCCGCGTTCAAGTAAATACTTGAATCTTTGATTGGTCTGATCAGCAGTTCCAAACCCAGTATACTGTCTCATAGTCCACAATCTATCACGATACATTCCTTTGTGAATAGCTCGTGTGTAAGGAAATTTTCCTGGTTGCTCGTTCTTGCTTCGTGGTTTTACTTTAGAATCATAAACAGGTTTTACTGGAATGTTAGAATCTGTTTTTACTTGTTTTGGTGTGTTAGATTTTTCGTGTTTCATAAAATCACTTGAAAAGTTTTGAAATTTTGTAAGCAGCTTCGTATGGATCTAGCGTCTTTAATTGTACTTTTTTTAGGTATTTAGTATATTCTTTACTAGAATCAAGCATGGTGCTCACTTTATTTTTAACATTATTTAAAACAATATCCCTTAGTTCTGTTTCAAGTCGTGATTGCTCCTGTGTTTTTTTGGTTTTTTTCTTGAATGTGATAAGCGCTTCTAGTTTTTTTACAAATTCTGATATTCCTTTGCTTGATTTTGCTGAAGTCAATAATATTGTGGGATTTTTTTCTGACATGCCAATAAAATCTTGAACTGTGTTAAACAACTGATTTGCTCCTGCCAAGTCACTTTTGTTTATCAGATAAATGTCACCAATTTCAGTCAATCCTGCTTTTATTGTCTGTATACTATCACCAGTATTTGGATTAAAAACTACCACCGTAATGTCTGCAATTTTTGAAATATCAATTTCAGTTTGGCCTGCACCGACACTTTCAATTATAATTATATCAAATCCAGCATACTCTAGCACCCTTATGCTGTTTCTTAATGATGAGGAAATAGCTCCTGTAGCACCTCTTGATGCCATGCTTCTGATATAAGTTCCAGAATCAGTAGAATCAGACATCCTAACTCTATCACCTAGAATGGCACCACCTGTGATGTGACTCGTTGGATCTATTGCCAACACTGCAGCTTTGTAGCCAAGTTTTTTTAATTCAAGAACACTCTTGTCTATTAGAGTACTTTTTCCTGCACCAGCTGGTCCTGTTATTCCGATTGTAATAGATTTTCCAGAATTTTTGAAGATTTTTTTTATTAATGCTTTTGCAGCCTTGTCATCATTTTCAATAATTGAAATGGCCTTGGCTATGGCCCTACGTTTACCGTGCTTTAATTCGGATACAATATCCATGTAGAACTGAATACTGGTGCTACCACAATAAAATCTTCGTCATTCTCGGCAAAACCAAAACTAATTTCTTTAAATCAAATCTCGTAAATCATCGATTGGAATTGGCTTTCTTACCACAAACTTCTAAAACCCTCTTCATAGATTCTCTACTTTACTCTAATATTTGCCTCACTTTAGACGCAGCGTATGTCTAAATTGGTGGGAAGGGTATGGGTAAAGGATTTGAACAGTCGGGGCTCTTGAGTGTGTTGACATGTGTCACACCGTTGACTACATTATATGTGCCAATTGTGGTAGTAGATAAGTGGCGTCCATCAGAACCATTGATTGTGAGAGTAGAGGTAATAGTTAGCTGGGTCACAGATGGTAGTAGGTTACCTTCTCCTGCGAAGACTGCCTTACCGGTATAAGTCGTACCACCAACGGTATAGACAAACGGACCATTTCCAGTAACGGTGAAATGCGTCATAGTTGTTGCTGGTGAGACAACAATTACACCACTTGCCTGGATTGCTATGTGACCACTTGGGACAACTGCTCCTGAGGAGCAAGTGAATCCTGCAAGGTCAGATTCTATTAATTGATTAAAAGGTACTTTGATTGACGAGGCAGCAAAAGCCGTCATGGGTAACGAGATCACAACAGAGGCAAATAGTAAAACAATTAGGAAATTTTTACGATTCAAGTGCTTTGCATATTACAAGGGATCATTTAAACTTTAATGCTTGAAGATATTAGCAATTTTTTGATCTCAAAAACAAAACGGTCTTTTGTTAGCTCGACCTAAACATTAGCTAACACATTTTAGATAATTTTTTTTGTATTATCTTATTGTGCATGTTAGTGTAAGACTGTCTTAATTGGAATGTCGATCTCTTTTTATACCGCAATATACTATGGTATAATGTAGTATACCATGGAACAAAGTACGATTAAGCTCTCTAAAAAGCTTAAAAATGATCTCAGAAAACAAATGAACCACCCAAGAGAAACCTACGAGACTGTGATTGCTCGACTTCTTAAAATTACTCAGGAAGACGATGTACTAAGTGATGAGGTAATCAGAAATATTGAAGAAGGCATTGCAGACATCAAAGCAGGACGCACATATACATCAGATCAAGTAAAAAGGAAATTAGGACTAAAGTAGATGATATGGGAAGTTATTTGGTCTGAGAAATCCGTTAAACAATTAGAAAGAATAGATAAGAAAATCGCTCAAAAGATTTATGATTCAGTGTTAGATTGTGTTGAAGATCCGTTTAAAGCAGTGATAAGATTAACCAATTCGCCATTTTATAGACTACGTGTGGGAAATTACAGAGTGATATTGGATTTACAGCAAAGCAAGATGATAATCTTTGTTGTAGAGACTGACCATAGAGGAAAAATTTACAAGAAATAATTCAGTGAAATGACATTGATTCATTCATGACTTTAGAATCAATACTTCTTATCTTTCCTACAAATCATATCTACGATAGATTTTTGGGCTTTCTTCCCAAAAAGTACACTCAGAAAATCGTCTATACTACATTTTTATAGGCAAACCTCTTATTCCCATTTAAAATGAAAAGTGTTTATTTACAAGAAAAATATCCAATAAAATCTTCTTGTTTCAAATTAAAAATAAACAGAAACTGACTTGTTTTTGTCTAAGGTCTACCGTATATCACTTTTGAAGATGGTTGTCCATGTGTAACGATTTCAGTCTTTAAAATTAGCTTCCCAAATTCTTTATGATCTATTAATAAAATAACAGGAGTAGTTTTCCATCCATATTGTGGAGTAGAAGAAATATGAATGTCTTTCACAAAAGATGAGTTTTCATATTTTCTCTGAAACGATTGGCTTAAACCCTCTATTTCCAAAACAGCAGTATCGGTATGGTTTGATCTGTCAAGAAAAGATATCTTGACAACATGACTGTCATCAAAAAATATCGCAGAAAATTCAAATGTGTTGGATAGACGTTTCTCATCTACTTGGGTTACACTAAGAACGTACAGTGATACTAGAATAATTATAATTGGAATTGTGATAATGATTTTTTTGTTCATATAATTTCAACACTTTGGCGTAGGTTTATTTTGCCATATTCTAAAATAAACTTACTTGGTATTAGATGAGCAGTTTCGAAAATTGATGAAAGAGACCATAGAATCCGAACTGGAGGCCATTGGTAAATACCCAAAGGATCCGGCTTCCAAGACCTTTTGGGAGTATGACAACCAGTTTGATTTTGAATATGGCTGGCACATAGGTTATCTTGAAGCCGTGTTTTTTACTGCATATTTACAAATGCGTAAAAAGGTACCAGACAGAAATGACGAGTTGGAAATTAAGAAAACCATAGCATTGCATTCTAGAGAAATTAAGAAGTTATTGTCCAAAAGAAAAACATTAGGACAATGATATCACTTTTCTGAAAATATTTGAGCATATTTTTGCCAAATAAAGATTTTAAAACCCAGATGTATCCTCAAAATTATGGCACAAAAGTCAACTACTAGAAGAATCAGAATACTGGTAGCCAAATTAGGGTTAGATGGTCATGACAGAGGTGCACTAGTTTTATGCCGTGCCTTTAGAGATGCAGGAATGGAGGTAATTTATTCTGGTCTTTTTGCAACCCCTGAAAGAATTGCCAAAATTGTTGAAGATGAAGATGTAGATGTAGTAGCTCTTAGTCTTCTAAACGGTGCGCATCTTACATTATTTCCAAGAGTAGTCAAAGCACTAAAAGAAAAAGGAATCAAAGATGTTCTTATAATTGGCGGCGGAGTCATACCAGAAGATGACAAGCAGGATCTTGAGAAAGCCGGAGTATTAGGAAACTTTGGTCCTGGTACACCACTTGCTACTGTAATAGACTACATTAACTCTGGTGTTGCAAAGCTAAGAAAAATTTAGTTATTCTGTTGAATCAGGCCACATCATCTGGCGCATTTTCTTGCCCACTTGTTCTATTTGGTGAGCATCTATTTGCTTCATGTATCTGTCAAATGAGTTTTTGCCATTTTTCTGATAATCACTTATCCACTCTTGATTGAATGTTCCATCCTGTATCATTTTTAGAACTTTTTTCATGTTTTCTTTTACATCTTTATTCATAACCATAGGTCCTCGTGTCAAACCACCATATCTTGCGGTCTCACTTACTCTTCGCCACATTCCGTTGATTCCATATCTTTGGATAAGATCAACAATTAACTTTAGTTCATGTAAGACTTCAAAGTATGCAATTTCTGGCTGGTAACCTGCCTCAACTAGCGTTTCAAAAGCAGTCATCACCATTGATGCGCATCCTCCACAAAGATCAGCTTGTTCACCAAACCAGTCTGTCTCTACCTCTTCTTGGAATGTTGTTTCTATTACTCCTGCTCTAGTGCTACCAATTCCTTTTGCCAAGGCCAGAGTTCTGTCCCAAGCCATTTTAGTATAATCTTGATAAACGGCAACTATAGATGGTGTACCAAATCCTTCAAGATATGTCTCTCTAACTTTGGAGCCAGGACCTTTTGGTGCAACCATAATTATATCAACATCTCCTGGTGCCTTGATCCACTCCCAATGAATTGCGGCTCCATGTGAAAATGACAATGCATTTCCCACGTTCAGGTTAGGTTCAATTTGTTCGCGAAAGACTTTGGCTTGAATCATGTCAGGAATCAATACGTGTACAATGTCAGCCTTTTCGCATGCTTTTGGAATAGATAATACTTCATGACCATCATCTTTTGCCTTTTTCCAGCTAGAGCCGCCTTCTTGTAATCCAACTATAACATTTAGACCAGAATCTTTTAGGTTGTTTGCCTGTGCATTTCCTTGAATGCCATAACCAATTACCGCAATAATTTGGTTCTTTATAGGATCTAAACTTACATCTGCATCTTTCCAAGTTTTTGCCATTTCCTGACGGTTGAATTATTGCAAATATAATCGTACAAATTGAATTTGTGCAAATTACAGTGCTTTAATGATCAAAGTAACAACAGCTGCTACTGCTGCACTAGCTGGTATTGTAATAATCCATGCCCAAACAATTCTTCTCCCAACACCCCATCGTACAGCAGAAAGGCGTTTTACTGCACCTGCTCCCATTATAGCCCCAGAGATTGCATGAGTAGTGCTTGCTGGGACACCAAGCCATGCCAAAACTGCAAGAACTGTTGCACCACCTGTCTCGGCTGCAAAACCTTGGTATGGTTTTAGATGAGTAATCTTTACTGCCATTGTTTTTACAATTCTCCAACCACCAAAAAAAGTACCAAGACTGATTGACAAAGCTGCCATTATAATAACATAATATGGAATTTCAAATTTTGTAATTACTCCCTGAGTAAGTAAAATTAATGCAATTACTCCCATTGTTTTTTGACCATCATTTGCACCATGAGTTAATGAAAAGTACGCAGAAGAGATAAGCTGTAATTTTCCAAATCCTGAATTTACTGAGGATGGTCTTTTTTTTGCAAATATAGTAATCAGTAAAGTTGCCAACAAAAATGCAACAACCAGCCCAACTACTGGCGAGACAATTATGCCTGTAACCACTTTTTGTAATCCTCCAAAAATTATTGCTTGTGTTCCAGCTCCAACAATTCCTGCACCTATTATCCCCCCAATCAATGCATGACTACTTGATGTTGGAAGTCCCAACAGCCATGTAATAATATCCCAAATAATTGCACCTGCAAGAGCACCAATTATAATATTCAGCGTTACAAAATTTGGATCAATGATTCCCTTTCCTATTGTAGTTGCCACTGCAACACCAAAAAGAAAAGGTCCTGCAAAGTTTGCAGCAGCAGCCATTGCAACTGCATGAAGTGGGCGTAAGACTCTTGTTCCTACCACAGTAGCAATAGAATTTGCAGCATCATGAAAACCGTTTAAAAAATCAAAAACTAGTGCTGCTATAATCGCTCCAATGGCAAGTTCAATCATACCAAGTACCTAAGTATATTTTAGAACAATGTCCTCAACAGAATCTGCAACATCAAGGCATCTATCGGATGCAGTTTCCAACGCCTCATAGATATCTTTCAGTTTGATTATACTAATCACATCCGTAGTATCTAATAATTCGCCTACTGCTTTTCTGTAAATATCATCTACATTGTGTTCAGATTCATTTATTTTTCTACAATGTTCAATTATAGATTTGTCTGCTTTTACGTTGTTTAATCGTGTAATCATATAGTTAATTTCTTTGGTTGCAACATATAGCTCCTTCGCAATTTCGAGCATGTATGGCGGAGGAGATTTTATTTTAAAATTAATAATTCTGCCAGATATTCCCTCAATATAATCAACAATATCGTCTGTTTTTGATGCAATTCTTGAGATATCCTCTCGATCGAAAGGCGTGATAAAAGTTTTGTTTAATTCTTCAAATACAGAGTGGGTGTCTTCATCGGCCTCTCTTTCTAATTTTTTTATCTTTGCATGAATTTCATTTAACTTATCAAAATCAGAGAATAATTCAACAAGCAATTTTGAGACTTCTTCTGCCTTACAAGCAAGGTTGTTTAAGATTGCAAGAATTTCCTTTTCATTAGATTTTAACCATGACATCCATTGTGGCATATAGCTTTTGTCTATTTACATAGTTAAATGTCTGATCAATATATTGACTGTGAACTATATAGTTAGTTAATTGATCGCAAAAAATCGATCATATGGTTAATTGTTTACCGCATTTCGTGCATTTTACAATAGTATCTTTTGCTTTTAATCGATCAAATTTTTTTGAACCACATCCAGGACAGATAGGGCAAGATCTTATTTTCTCCATAACACCACGTGAATTGATAGTTTCATCGTTCTCAATCCACATATTCTAAAAACTTACCAAGAAATAGGGTTTATCAAATAGAAGTTTGGAAGAATAGCATGACTAAGATCGCATTTTCATCTGACGAGGAACTAAATTTAGAATATTTGTATGACATAGGCGTATCACATGCAAAACGTGAAAATCCACGTGATGCAATATTTTATTTTGACAAAGTGTTATCTGTTGAACCAGAACACATGAATGCTCTAGTATACAAAGGAAATGCATTAGGCAAACTTGGAAAATATGATGATGCCATCATATGCTATGACAAAGTTTTAAAAAGTAATCCTTATCACCAGATAGCCTTAATCAACAAGGGTCTAGCACTTCATTATCTAAAAAATTATGAACAGGCAATCTCATTTTATGATAAAATTCTAGAAAAAGATCCTCAAAATGCCAGTGTACTTTACCACAAATCCTGTAGTAAGGCACTGCAAAAAAAATCTGAAGAAGCATTAACCATTTTAGAACAAGCGATCATGATAGATTCAGAATACGGGATAAAAGCAGCCGGTGACCTTGATTTTGAGAATCTACGTTCAGATCAAAGATTCAAAGCTTTAACTTCTTAGATCAATTCAATAAGAAAAAATAGTGTCACACGAAATGATGATTTATTGAAAATAGGAATTATTGGAACCGGTTTTCTTGGAAAAGCGGTAGCCAAAAGATTACTTGATACAGGCCATAAAGTAATTGTTTACAACAGGACAAAAGACAAAACAGAATCTCTAAAAAATCTTGGGGCAATTGTTGCAAACACACCTAAGGATCTAGCACAAGACTGTGATCTTATCATAACTATTGTAAAAGATTCTGATGCCGTAGAATCTGTCTCATTTGATAAAAATGGCATCGTAGACGGAAAACATGAGGGATTAACAGTTGCTGATATGAGTACAATAAATCCAGTTTCTTCAAAAAAAATAGCAAAAAAATTTCAAGAAAACGGAATATCAATGATTGATACTCCAGTAATGGGTGGACCAAATCTTGCAGAAAAAGGTGAACTTGTAGTCATGATAGGAGGGAAAAAAGAAATCTATGAAAAATACAAACAAGTCTTTGATCATATTGGAAACAAGATATTTTATCTGGGTGAAAATGGTTCGGGGCACGCAATGAAGCTTGCTATGAATTTGCAGATAGCAATACTGGCCTTGGCGTTATCGGAGGGAATTACACTGACAAAAAGAGCGGGATTAGATCCTAAATTATTTTTAGATATTCTAAACTCAACTTATTTCAAAACTGGTATGAGTGTATTAAAAGGACCCAAGATGATAAATGGAAACTTTGAACCTAGCTTTACTTTGAAAATGATGAAAAAGGACCTTGATACAATAAATAATACTGCAAAAGAACTTGGTACATCTCTTCCAATGGCAACATTAGCAAATGAGATTTATCAAAACGCAATTTCCAATGGTTTGGGCGAACTCGATTATACTGGAATTCTTGCATTTATAGAAAGAATAAGCAAATTATAAAAATAAAAATTAGTCTTCTTCTGGCGGTTTTATTTTTCTAAAATTCACATAAACACCAATGTCATAAACAATTTTTAATAAACCTCCCACAACAAACGGTGCAGAAAGTGACAGCGATTGTATTATTACACCTGCAAGAGATGGACTAACTGCTTGTGCTATGTTTCTTGAAGTATTAGTTATACCAGCAGCGGCTATCCTTTCATCTTCATTGACTACAGCTACAATGTATGATTGCCTGGTTGGAACATCCATTTGAGATAGACTCATTCTTGCAAGGTATATCCCGATCGCTATTGGAAATGTGGGAGCAAATGCTAGCAATATCAATAAAAGATTAGACGGTATGTGAGTAAAGACCATTGTATTTATCAACCCAATCTTGGATGCAATTTTTGTTGCAAATAGAAAAGAAAAAGCAGTAAGTGCACCAGCAATAGAAAAAATGTAAGATAGTGTAGTTAGGTCTGCACCAAATTTTGAAAAGAACCAAAATGACACTATACTTTGAATTACAAATCCTCCAGCAAAGGAATCTATGGCAAAAAGCGATGATAGTTTAGTGATAATTCCCTTGGATTTTCGAGAGATGGTACGAACTGATGCAGTTTTAGCAAGATTTGGATCAAGTTCAATTTTCTTGGAGAGAAAAAAATAGACTCCTATTACAATAATAGCACATATGCTATAAAAAAGAAAAAGTGTTCTAATTGATTCTACTTGGTTTAACCCGTATAGTTTTTGTATAAACTGGGGAAATCCTGAAAGTAAAACTCCTGCAGACATTGCAAACGTGCCAGCCATGTTATAGATGGCAAAAATTGAGTTTCTTTTTTTGATATCATTAACTGTTTGTGGAAGTATCGCTTGTTCTATGGACAAAAATGCACCAACCTCAGTTCCAGTTACGTTAATTGTTCCAATAAGCGCAGACGCAATTAATGCCACATAATTATTTGTCACAAGAAAGATTGCACCAGAAATAGCCATCAAGATAGCATAAATAACTAGAATTTTTTTTCTACCAATCTTGTCAGCATAAAAACTTGCAAATAGGTTAAAGATCACACTATTTACTAGTGTTGCAGTTAAAACTATGCCAATGAAGATTTCATTAAATCCCATTAATTTTAAATAAATTGCAAGAATGATACTAAGAAATCCATAGGAAAAAGTTCTGACTATTCTTGCAGTTAAGAGTAATTTACCGTCTCGTGAGACCCAATCAAGAAACGCCATCACGCACCAAGTTTGGCTTTATGTTTTTCAATATCGGTGGTCTCTATTTTTTTGAAAAGCGGAGACGATGCACCAATTTTATGGTTAGCATATACTGCCAAATCTGACATTGAATTCCATTTTTGTTCAGATACTTTGCCAGTAAGATTGAGCTGCACCCATATTTTTTCCGATGATTCTGGCAAAAATGGAAAGAGTGCAATTGCAATGCTACGAACAGCGTTTACTGAAAGGTAAATGCAGTTGTTTGTCCCCTTTGCTCCCTTCCATGGTTCTTTTTGTTGAAAATACTGGTTAAAGCGGGCAGAAAATTCCAATATTCTTTTTAGTGCCTTGTCGAGGTTGTTTTGTTCCATCAATGTTGCCATGTCATTGACTAGGTTTTTGATTTTGTTTTGTGCTTCTGTATCAGCAGAATCAAATTCTTCTGTTTGTGGAACTATACCATTAACACTTTTTTGAGTAAAACCTAATGCACGGTTAACAAAATTACCAAGGTTTCCAATTAGCTCAGAATTTATTCTTGCAGAAAATTCCTCCCAATCAAAATTAAGATCATCTTGACTGTGTGGCGTAATCAATGTCAGGTAAAATCTCAAATAATCAGCAGGATAAAAACTAAGAAAGTCTTTAAGACCAATATACCAATTTCTACTCTTTGATATTTTTTTTGCCTGCAGCATCAAATGTCCTCTTGTTGGGATGTAATCTGGCAACTTGTACTCCTTTTTTATTCCAATTCTCATTGCAGGTAAAAACAAATAATGATGATATACAATGTCTTTTCCAATAAAATGATAGATGTCTGCAGAGTTCCAAAATTGTTTTCCGTCAATTCCTTTATCAGTAAGAAATTTGAGTGTGGAAGAAATGTATGCAAGGTGATTATCAAACCAGCCATAAAACACCTTACCTTCTGCTTCAGGAAGCGGAATTGGCACCCCCCAGTGTATGTCACGTGTGATGTCCCAATCTGCAAGTCCATCTTTAATCCAATTTTGAACGTATTTTTTGACATCCTTTTGAAGATAGGAATCTTCTTCTAGCCACTGATTTAGTTCCTTAACAAAATTTGTCAACTTGAAAAAGTAATGTTTTGTCTTTTCTTTGGTAGGGGGATTTTTGCATATTGAACAACGTGGATTTTGTATCTCTTCTGGAACTCTACTGCATTTTTCACAAAGATCAGAGTATTGATCTTCAGCTTTACAGTATGGACATGTTCCAATTACATATCTATCGGGTAAGAATTTTTTATCAAATTTGCAATAAAATTGGATGATTTCTTTCTCATAGATGTGTCCGTTTGCAAGTAATTTTTTAAAGACATCCTGAACAAAGACTACATTCTCTGGAGAGCTTGTCCTGTAAAAAAAATCAAAATTTATTCCAAGCGCAGTAAAATCCTCATAATCACGTTTGTTCCAAAACTTGACATATTCTTGAGGGTCTTTTTGTTCTCTTTCTGACTGGATTAGAATTGGTGTGCCATAATCATCTGTTGCACAAATATAGTAAGCTTCAACTCCTTTTAGTTTTAAAAATCGTGTTGTAATATCAGCAGGCAAGTATGTAGAAGCAACGTGTCCAAGATGAATCTCACCATTTGCATATGGGAGTGCGCTAGTAATGACTGCCTTATTGCTCATTAGGTGTGTAAAGTGTGAGGCGAATTTAAGCTATCCCCAGCTCTTAGCATATTTTATCTGAGCTGGTGTTGGCTTGTCAGTTTTTACATCCATTGCATTTAGAGCATCAACAGCAATTTGTGTATCTATCTCCTGTGGAACTGTTATTACCTTCTTTCCAATTTTTTTGTGATTTTTTGCTATGTATATCATGGAAAGAAGCTGATTTGAAAATGATTGTGCCATTACTTCTGGAGGATGTCCTTCTGCTGCAACTAGGTTTGCAATTCTGCCTTTTCCTATAAGATAAACACGTTTTCCATTTTTCAAAAGACATTCATCAAGATTAGGTCGAACTTGTTTAACGGATTTTGATTCATTAAGTAAAAAGTGTGCGTCTACTTCTACATCAAAGTGACCAACATTTCCCAATATTGCACCTTCCTTCATTTTTAAAATGTGTTCTTTTCTTACCACTCCCGTTTGTCCTGTAGCAGTGATAAAAACATCTCCGATTTTGGCTGCTTCACTCATTGGAAGTACTTCGTAACCATCCATGTGAGCTTCTAAGGCTTTAACTGGGTCTACTTCTGTAACAAAAACTTTGGAGCCCATTCCATTTGCTCTTGATGCTACACCTCTTCCTACCCATCCATATCCAGCTACAACAACACGTTTTCCTGCAAAAAGTAAATTCATAGATCTAAAATAGCCATCAATTGTGCTCTGACCAGTTCCATATCTATTATCAAACATGTGTTTTGTGTATGCATCATTTACTGAAATAACCGGATATCGGAGTTTTTTCTGATTTGCCAGGGCTTTTAGTCGGATAACACCAGTAGTGGTTTCTTCAGTTCCACCCATTATTTTTAGAGATGAAAACTTTGAGCTGCCATGGACTTTGCTGTGACAGTCAGAACCATCATCGGTTAGAATTTGAGGTTTGTGACTGAGCATTTGTTCAATGCACCAATCATATTCTTCTGTAGTTTGGCCTTGCCAAGCATAAATGTTAATTCCATTTTCATCAAGAAAAGCTGCAATATCATCTTGTGTAGAAAGTGGATTTGCACCACATGCACTTACTTCAGCTCCAAGTTCTTTTGCACCCATAATCAATACCGAAGTCTCTTTTGTAATGTGTAAACAAATCCCAAGTCTAATACCTCTTAATGGTTGTGATCGCTTGAGACGATTAACAGTATTTGTAAGAATTTTCATGTGATTTTTAGCCCATTCGTATGACGTCTTACCTTGTTCTGAAAGGCTTGGATCCTTTACTTTACCCATATTGAGGAATCAAATATCAGGGCTATAAAATAGTATCACAATAACAATCTAAATATTGATCAAAATTTTGTTTTAAATTAATGACATGGAAAAAAGTCACAGAAAAAAATGACATTGCATTAGGAAAAGGCAAAGAGTTTTTAGTTGATGGAAAACGTATAGCGATCTTTAACCAAGATGGATTTCATGCACTAGATTCCATATGTGTTCATCAAGATGGGTCACTTGCACCTGGAAAATTAGAAGGTAATATCGTTGAATGCCCATTACATTTTTGGCATTATAATATTAAAACAGGAGAATTACAGGACTATATCAAAGGAGTCAAGCTAAAAACTTACAATGTAGAAGCAAAAAGCGACGGCATTTACATTGATGTATGATAAGTTTAATTCCGTAATCTCAGTTTAAAAATTATTGAATCAGGAAATCTTAGAAGAAATTACAAAGCAAGACTATGATTCCATACAAAATAAAATCGGGAAATTTCTTGTAGAAGAAGTATCTCAGAGACAAGCATTAGGAGTAGTTTTTGGCTTGAGTGGTGGAATAGATTCAGCTGTTATTGCGGTATTATGTTCAAAATTTCTCAAAGACAAATCACTTGCGCTCATAATGCCAGATTCAAAGGCTACACCTAAAATTGATACAGAGGATGCAATAAAACTTGTAGACAAGACAGGTATTGAATACAAGTTAATTGATATTGGTTTTATCAATAAAGAATATTCAAAGTATCTAGAACCAAATCCATTCTCGTTTGGAAATCTCAGTGCAAGAATTAGAGCAAACATTTTGTATTATTATGCAAATGCTAGAAAATATCTAGTATTAGGTTCTAGCGATAAAAGTGAATTTCTCATAGGGTATTTTACAAAATTTGGAGATGGCGCGTCTGATTTGTTACCTATCGCAGCACTTTACAAGACTCAGATAAGGCAATTTGCAAAATTTCTTGGAATTCCTGATTCTATAATATCAAAGAAAAGCAGTCCCGGTCTTTGGGAGGGGCATGTTGCAGAAGCTGAAATTGGTCTAAATTATGAAGAGGTGGATATCATTCTTCATTGTCTATTTGATAAAAATTTTTCAATTCAAGAGACGGTTAGTCTTACTGATATTGATAGTTTAGCTGTTGATAAAATCTACAAAATGTACAAAAATAACGAACACAAGAGAATAACACCCAAGATTTGCCAGATATGAAACACATGTGATTTAATTTGAAAATTTTTGATACTCTAACAGCAAAAGAAGAAGAACTTGACACATCAGGAATTGTTAGAATTTACGTTTGTGGGGTTACCGTATATGACGAAAGTCACATAGGTCATGCAAGAACCATCATAATATTTGACACACTAAGAAGATTCCTAGAATCACAGGGAATCAAAGTAAAATTCGTTCAAAATTTTACAGATGTAGATGATAAAATAATAAATCGTGCAAAACAAGAAAACATTCCATCATTAGAACTTAGTTCAAAGTTTATTACGCGTTATTTTGAGGATTTTGATAGACTAAATATCAAAAGAGCCGACAATTATCCTAAAGCAACAGACCACATACAAGAAATGATAGAATTAATCAAGAGTCTCATAGAGAAAAATTTTGCATATGTATCAAAAAATGGCGTATATTTTTCGGTATCAAAGTTCAAAGAATATGGAAAGCTCTCAAAAAAGAAGACGGAAGATCTAGTATCAGGAGCAAGAATTGAAGTCGATGAAACAAAAAATGATCCCTTAGATTTTGCATTGTGGAAGTTTGCAAGTGATGAGCCAAAATGGCAAAGCCCATGGGGAGATGGAAGACCTGGTTGGCACATAGAGTGCTCTGCTATGAGTCTCAAATATCTAGGCAAGAATTTTGAAATTCATGGTGGAGGAAGAGATCTTATTTTTCCTCATCATGAAAATGAGATTGCACAGTCTGAATCGTTTACTGGGAAAAATTTTGCTAAAATCTGGATGCATGCAGGCATGGTAACAATAAGCGGTGAAAAAATGTCAAAGTCACAAGGTAACACAAAGTCAATTGAACACGTCTTAAAAAACTGGGGGCCAAACATAATTAGGTTATTTTGTCTTTCAGGACATTATTCCAAACCAATCGATTACTCGGAAGATGCGCTTAAAGAGACCATAACAAAATGGCGGCAGGTTGAAAACTGTTATTTTGAATTAGTTGATGCACCAGAAAAACCAGATACACAAAATAGGCTTAAATTTTTTGAGGAAATGTCAATTAATATAAAAAAAGAATTTGACGATGCGTTAAAGTCTGATTTTAATACACCGTTAGCACTCAGTGTATTTTTCAAATTCGTAAAAGAGTTAAACAATCTTGCTGCATCAGAAAGCCTTATTAGAGCCATTTCTAATATTTTTCTTCCTACTCTCAAAATGATGTTAGAAGTTTTAGGATTAAAAATTACAGAAATTACTGATAAAGAAAAAACCATTGTAGAAGACTTAATTAAAAAAAGAAATATGTTAAGAGAACAAAAACAATATCAAAAAGCTGACGAAGTTAGAAAACAGATATCTGATATGAGTATAGTGTTAATTGATCATAAAACCAGAACTCTTTTGTTAAAACAAGAAAAGATAAGTATGGAAGTCTAGGATTTTTTTGTCATTGCGCTGACAAGAGATACTACATCCCTGTCACGCAACTGATAGCCAGTAGGCAATCTTACTCCATATCTCACATCTTTTGCATATAGTAATCCCTTTGTCAAATCAGAATGTATCTCCTTTGCCAAATCCTCTACTGTAGATCCATCTTTCATTAAGATAAGATCTGGCAATATTCTTCCTTTTTTGTCTGATAGCTTTTCAGGATTTGCCACAGGATATATTGAATTCATTTTTAACAACTTGAAGACAGTTACATTAATTGCAAACTGAACACCTGTTCTCATATACTCACCTAGTATACCTTGTGTAATGAAATTCAATGCTTCTAGTTGTTTTTCGTTTAATTCATTTTTGTGTAGAATTTCAAACTGTTCTGAACCAGGGACATATTTTATGAGGCCTTTTTGTTCTGCCCTTCGTAAAGAAAGCTCACTATCGGCACTTGCAGGAATAATTATAGTATCAACGTATTTTTCCCGTAATCTATCAAAGTTTTTGTCTGCACCAGACAAGTCAATCTTGTTTGCAACTATCAAAGTGGGTTTAGAGATATGACGTAAGCGCGCGGCAAATTTTTTACTATCATGCATATCAAAATTATCAAAATCTTTGTTTTCTAGACCAGTTATCTTTAGTGCTTCTTTTACATGACTTTCTTTTACTCCAATTCCTCGAAATAAATCTGTCAAGGCAATCAATGGTTCTGTTTCTGAATGAATTAGTTTTGAAATTTTATCTCTGTTACCCTCAAGAAGTTTAAGGTACCACATTATCAATTCTTCTTCAATGTCTGAAACATCAGCAATTGGATCGCCATTTCCTACATCTGTAATCTTTCCAGAGGCATCAACACTTCCTGAAACATCAACAACATGCAATAATGCATCAGATTGAGTTGCAACTGACAGGAATTGATTACCTAGTCCTTTTCCAGCCCAAGCATCTTTTATCAAACCGGGAAGATCTATTAGCTCAATTGGAATAAAGCGCCAGCCATCCATACATTTTGAATTTTGCGGTTCGTCTTGAACATTAAATTCTGTGTGAACGCATGGAGTTATTGCATTACCCATAGCTCTTTCTGGTTTTTTTGTTGTAAAAGGATAAGTAGAGATTTCAGAATGGGAAAGAGTTGCAGCATTAAAAAATGTAGTCTTACCGGTATTGGTCTTACCAATAAGGCCAATTCGAATTGGCATGACTTGATCACTGAAATTTGAATATTTATCTCTGCCGAAGAAAACCTAAGTTAGAAAATATTTATTTTTCTTCAAGTTTTCTAGTAGTATTCTTAATTTCATCTACATTCCATGAAATTTCGTCAAGTTCTTCCTTTGTTAAATTATCATTCCATTTTTCAAGCACAATTTTCAATATCTGTGATGAATTGAATATAAGACTCCAATACGGGTGATGTTCTGCAGTAGTATAGGCAAGTTCAGTAATTCCTTCCAATCCTGTCTTTGCAAGCACTAGTGAGTCGGTTTTTTCACCATATATTCTGATGATGTTTGCTTCCAAGTCTGGTTGAATTTTTACTAGTAAATCTTTTTCTTCAAATGATTTTGCCAATTTAACAAGAGATTCATAAAATTCAGCAAAAGGAATTTCAGACATATCTTAAAAAAGTCTCTGATGTTCTGCTAGCATGCATCTATTAAAAATAACTTTAATGCCAGCTTTGTGTGCTATAGATTCACCCTCGATGTTGTGTATTCCTTCCTGCAACCATATTACTTTGGGCTTTAATTTTATAGCCTCATTAATTACTGGTATGACTTGTTCTGATGGTCTGAACACATCAACAATATCAACGTGCTCAGGTATATCAGAAAGTTCAGAGTAACATTTCTTGCCCAAAATTTCATTAGTGGTTGGATTTACTGGAATTATGTTGTATCCTTTTTCAGCAAGATATTTTGGTACGTAATGTGCTGCTTTTTCAGGATTTTTTGACATTCCAACTACTGCGATATTTTTTAGTTCGTAGAATTTTTTTATCTCTTCATCAGTATGATTGTCTTTTTCCATGTTATACTTACAATTAATTGGTTTAATATCTTGTCGAAGAACAATTTATAGGGAGATTTTATTTAAAATAAACGTGGAACAAGAACCAAATGATGTCATAGTTCTAAGCACCATATCAAGAGGTGCCAAAAAATTGGATAAAATTGCCAAAGTCACAAAAATTTCTGGTAGCGAACTTAACGATACACTTCAACGATTAGAAATAGAGAACTGATTGTTCTTACTGAAAAAAAAGGATTCGTTGGTCCTAAAAAGGAGTTGAGTCTAACTGAGAAGGGCAGCAAAGAATTGGAAGAAAGAAAATTTGAACTTGGAAAAAATTGGAATAACATGGTCACTGTTTGGAAGAGTGGAGATAAGCAAAAATTGCAACAATATATGAATGATAATCGTTCAGTTATTCCTTCAATGATGTTTTTAGGAATAATGGATGTGATGATGTTTAGTACTATGATGGGTTTTATGGGCGTGGCCACGTCAAACTTTATTCCTGATACTCAAATGTATGGGGATTCACACATGTCAGACTCTGGACATGATACCGGAAGTTCCGATTATATCGGAGGCGACATGGATCACGGTGATGGAGGCCCAGGTGACATGAGCGGCTTTGACGTTAATTTCTAAGCGAAAAACACCCAAACTTCTTAACAAGCAAATATCAAACCAAAGAATACGAAATCAAAAGTCTCCTTAACCTAATCTCATGAATAAAAAGAAAAAAGATTCTATTAACTACAGCTAAGATCAGCCAGTACTTTTGCTATTAGAGTTGATGGCATCCCTGCATTAGTAAGAGTTGCCTTTACACTATCACAAACAGACATTGGCGTTGTTGTTGTTGAAGTGGCATTCATCGGTGGCATGGTTGTTGGTGTTTGTGTAGGTAGATATGATGGTGCTGGTGCAGTCTTACCTTTCATCTGTGCTTGAACAATTTCTTGCTTCATTTTGTCATACTCACCTGGAGCACACATATGATCGCCACAAATTTTTGGGCCACAGTGATAGAGTTGTGTACAGTGGGCATCATTGAAGGTGGTTCTGGCAGTAAGAGCACTTGCAGCAGGAATTGTAACTGTTGCAATTGATGTCACAAGTACTGCTGTAACAAACAGTGCTAACATTAACTTTGACGACATTAACCTGACTATTATTATGCCATATAAAAGAATTGCGTAACTTTTCGTACTTGATAAACAGTCATTTTCAAAACAAATAGATACTTTTTAAAATGATATCAGATCTGAGAATTAGTTCATGGTTGCAAAAATAGGTGCAAAAGCCCCTAATCTTAAAATTTCCAATTGGGTACAAGGGCTGCCAACAAACATAGATAAGGAAAAAGACAATGTAATACTTGTAGAAGTTTTCCAAGTCAATTGTCCAGGTTGTTTTCTTTATGGAATTCCTCATGCTATTGATATTTACAACAAGTACCGTAAAGAGGGATTGATTGTACTTGGAATGGCAACAGCTTTTGAGGATTATGATAAAAACACATTACAAAACTTGGAGCTTTTACTGTCGAAGGGAGAAGTGATCGGAGAAACTCTTAAAGCTCTTGGGCAATATGGTCACCTGATACTTGAGAATAAATTGCCATATAAAATTCCGTTTCCAGTTGGAATGGATTCGCAAGTAAAAGAAACAGGAGCAATAAATCAAGAACGAATATCCGGTTTCATAGATACAAATGTTCCTGATTTTAATGCATATGATGAACACTCCAAAGCAGAGATAATTGAAAAAATCAAGCAATATCTAAAAAGTAAAGAATATTCAGCTGAAACTTTTGAAGAATATGCATTGAGGGGAACTCCATCTTCTATTCTCATTGATAAAAAAGGAGTATTACGAGATGTTGCCTTTGGCCAGAATGAATTTCTTGAAGAAAAGATACAGAATTTATTAAAAGAGTAACAAGAATATAACAATAATTACCCTACCTGTCTTGGGTTTTGTGTGTATACCTCATTTGACAATACGTCTCTTGTCAAGATAGTTACTCTACTCAAGTCTCACAAATCCGAATACCTATCAGGGCAAGACTTGAGTGATTCTCTAAAGATTAGTCGTGCTGCAGTTTGGAAACATATAAAAAAACTGCAATCATTAGGATACAAAATAGATTCAAAACCAAAGTCAGGATACAAACTAATCAAAATAACAGATTTGCTTCTACCTTGGGAAATAAGTGATGGTCTTGAAACAAAATTCTTGGGTAAAAGAATTTACTATTTTGACACCCTTGATTCTACACAAAATTTTGCTATTGAACTTGCTTCAAAAAAAATAGAAAGTGGAACATTAGTAATTTCAGAAACACAGGCACATGGGAGAGGAAGGCTAGATAGGAAGTGGGTTTCTCCAAGTGGCGGTATTTGGTTATCATTGATTTTATACCCAGAGTTTGAGATTTCAGTTTCTACACTATTTCCTCTGATTACCTCCCTTGCCCTTGCAATGACAATTGAAAAAGTTTTAAAAATTAAACCAAAATTGAAATGGCCTAACGATGTAACTGTTAACGATAAAAAAGTTGCAGGCATATTGGTTGATGCTTCTGTAGAATCTGGACAAATTAATTATTTGGTACTGGGTATTGGAATTAATTTCAAAATTAATCCTACTGAAATTGAAAAAATGATAAAACATACTGCAAATTATTATGGTGTTACAACTCTTCTTAAGAAAAATGAAAATATGAATCCTATAAAATTAGTTCAAAGATTTCTTTTAGAACTTGAAAAACTCTATCAGATTTCACTAAAAAAAGAACCCGTGTTTTTTATGCGAGAATGGACAAAACGATCTTCAACAATAGGAAAATCAATTGCCATCACATTGCCAAATGAAACGTTAAGGGGAAAGGCACTCAGAATAGACGATGATGGTGCACTAGTCATATCAAATAAAGGCAAAACTCGAAGGGTCCTTGTGGGCGACGTAAGTTAATGGGAGTTTGGCAATTCCACTACAAGCTGTCCTCTCATCGTGGGTTGGTGGAATGTACAATAATAAGTGAACACACCAGTCGTGTTTGCATCAAATGTTATTGTTTTATTCTCACCTGGACTTAATTCTACATTGATCTCATATGGTTTGACCAATATGGTAAATGAGTGGTGATCACCACCTGCGTCTTCGGTGTTAAAAAAGTGAATCACTATCGTGTCTCCCTTTAACGCAGAAATCACAGGCATACTAAAAACATCGTGTGGCATACCCATTTTCGTGTCGTTGAATTCAGGAATATCACTATTAAACAACCAAAATTCTCTTTTTACATCAGTGTAAGCAGTTTGACCATTTTCTTGCATGTTTTTAACAGGCATTACAATTGCTATCAAGGCAAGAATGATAGCGGTTATGGAAATACTTGCTATTATTACAATTTTTGTATTCTCGTTCATGTGAAAAAATCAGGATTATTATATTTAAATTAAAAGTATCATTGATGCACTAATTCATTCGTAGACTGGACGTTCAAAATTTTTTATAATTACTAATTCAGAGTATACAGATGAAGATTTGTTGGGCAAACACAGATAATTTTGATGATGCAGATATTGTCATAATAGGAATTCCAGATGAATCAAAATCACATGCACTAAGAAAAGGATCGTCTGAAGCGCCAGACAAGATTCGTGAAATTTCTTGCATCAGAGACACATACACCAGAGATGGCCAGACATCTTTAGGGTTACCAATTTTAGGAATTAAAAAGAAAATTTATGACTATGGGAATGTGAAAAAAACAGAAATAGGAAATGTGATTAATAACGTAATTTCAAAATCTAAAATTCCAATATCGATAGGTGGCGATCATTCTATTTCTTCAGAAATAATAAAATCAATTTCAAAAAAATCAGGTCCAATTTCTTTGGTTTATTTTGATGCCCATCCTGATTTTATTGGTTCTACTCAAAATTATTACGGTTCTGTCTTTTATGATTCATTATCGTACATTGATCTAAAATCCAGCTTACAGATTGGGATTAGAACCCCAGAGCAAGAAGAAATTGAAAATCTAAAAAAATACGATGTCACTGTAATTACTCCTCTAGATATAGTAAAAAATGGAATAGTGGAAACAGAAAAAACTATAATGAATAAGATTGGAAAAAATGTGTATGTGTCTTTTGACATGGATGCAGTAGATCCAGCTTATGCACCTGGAGTGTCAGTTCCAGTTCCAATGGGCCTGCGCAATACTGAAGTGATCTACTTACTCAAATCACTAGCAAAAAGAGCAATTGGTGTAGATATAATGGAGGTGTGTCCAGAGTATGATGTCAAAGATAGAACATCCCACTTGGCATCAAGAATGATTGCAGAAATAATATCGTCAGTTTAATCTGAAAAATAATTATGGAACGGCATATACTTTTAACTAGGGTCATTTCGTAATTTACTAATGTTTTCATATTTTACTATAAAAGACGCAAATGAGATTCTTCCAGTTGTTACTAAAAAATTTAAAAATATTCTCAATATGAAAAATGAGGTTTTCAAAATTCAAAGTGAGCTGGAAAACAATCCAAAATACATGTCAAGCTTTCAAGATTATGTAATAAAAAAGCAGGAACTTAATTCAGCACTATCCAACTTTTACAAATTAATTGAAGATTTAGAGAAAATGGGCGTGATGATTAAAAGTATAGATGAAGGACTATTAGACTTTCCATCACAAAGGTTTGAAGAAGAAGTTTGGCTGTGTTGGAAAGAAGGAGAAACCGAAATCAAATTTTGGCATGGAAAAGATGAAGGATTTCTGGGAAGAAAACCACTCAGTGTAAGTGACGAGTCTTTAGTGTAAATGCTATCTAGTTGGTTTAGAGTAATCAGAGTAAAATTTCTTCTTGCTTCAGTGATTGCAGTTTGTCTTGGTCTTGCCATAAATTGGTGGCAAAACCAAACCATGGATATCACATATGGCATCTTGACATTTGTTGGAGTTTTGGCGTTGCATGCAAGCGTAGATTTGCTTAATGATTATTGGGATTTCAAGCGTCACATAGATACAAAAACTCAGAGAACCAAATTCAGCGGAGGTACAGGCGTATTGCCAGAAGGTTTACTGAAACCAAATGATGTTTACAAAGCTGGTATGATTTTTCTAATCATAGGTTCTGTAGTAGGTGGCTATTTTATTTTTGAAAAAGGAATAACCATTGCAATCATTCTTGCCTTTGCCATAATTTCCATTTACTTTTATTCTACAAGAATTGTTGATTCTGGATTAGGCGAAATTTTTGTAGCCATAAAGGGGATCATGATTGTACTTGGTACATTTTTTGTACAAACTTCGCATATTACTGCAGAACCAGTACTTGGCGGAATTGTTGTCGGGGTTTTATCCTCATTAGTATTATTTGTTAATTCATTTCCTGATTTTGATGCTGACAAAGCAGGTGGTAGAAAAACTCTAGTTATAATTTTAGGTAAAAAAAAGGCAGCTAGTGTAGTATGGATTTTTCCAATTGTTGCATATGGTATCATAATATCAGGAACACTCACACATGTACTTCCAATTCTTTCTCTGATAACCTTGCTTACAATTCCATTATTAATGAAATCAGGATTGAGCTTGAAACAAAATTTTGATGATCTTGATAAAATTGTTCCAACAATGGGCGCGTTTGTATCATATAGTAGAATAACTGGATTGTTACTAGTCCTAAGTTTTCTTTTTTTATCGAAATAAAACACATTACAATTAAATCAACCATGAGAAAAGATGTGTTATGATTACAGGCTATGCAACACCAGAAGGTACTTTGAATTTTGCAAAAAGGAGTCAACTTGTTGCAAAGAACCATTTTAGATCATTTAATGGACTGACTCTTTCGTCAATAGGTATTGGAACCTATCTAGGAAATGCTGACAAGGTCACAGACAATCTCGTAAAGGAAGCTATCAAAAAATCAGTTCTTTCTGCAATAAATGTAATTGATACTGCAATAAATTATCGTTCTCAAAAAGCAGAAAGATCTGTAGGCAGGGCAGTATCAGAATTATTAGAAGAAAGTAAAACCAAGCGAGAGGAGTTGTTTATCAGTACAAAAAATGGCTATGTAACAAATGACGGTGATGTCAATGAAGAGTTTTGGGAATACATTCACAATACACTAGTTAAACCCGGCATAATCAAATCTAATGATATTTCTTCCGGATACCATTGTATGACAATACCATATCTAGAGCAGCAACTCAACCAAAGTTTGAAGAATTTAGGACTTGGGTGCGTTGATCTTATTTATCTTCACAATGCAGCAGAAGGTCAGCTCCAAGACATTTCAAAAGAAGAATTTATGAAGAAATTAAAAGATGTTTTTGAATTTTATGAAAAACAAAGAAAAAGTGGCACTATCAGATATTATGGCATGGCAACTTGGGACTGCTTTAGAGTACCAAATGAACATCCACAGCACGTCTTACTATCAGATGTAATTAGGCTCGCAAAAGAGGTAGGAGGAAACGAACATGGTTTTAGATTTATTCAACTTCCTTACAACATGTATCTTGACCAAGCTTTAATTTTGAAAAATCAAATTGTAAATGGTTCTAATGCATCAATATTAGAAACTGCAATCAATTTAGGGATAGGAGTTTTTGCAAGTGTTCCCCTTATGCAAGCAAAACTTCTCAAACCAAACACAATTCCAGAGTTTGGAAATCTACAAAGACCATCGCATAGAGCATTGCAATTTGTAAGATCTACACCTGGAATAATAGCTCCACTTGTAGGACAGAAAACGGCAGATCATGTCAATGAGAATCTTGAATTAGTTAAAATCGAACCATTATCAAATACAGAATTTACTGAACTAATCAAGAACTTGTCTTCATAATCATTACAGCTAATTTCACATCATGATATCAACTGTAAGTTTTAAATAGAAAAGATAATCGAGGTGACATATGCCAGTAGACCCTGTTTGTGGAATTGAGCTTGACGAGAGCTTGGCGTTAGTACATGAATACAAAGGAAAAAAGTACTATTTTTGTTGCCACGGATGCAAGCGTATTTTTGTTAAAAAGCCAAACAAGTGGAAAAAACTTAGATAGGAAAACTCCCACACATGCGACAAAAGTGTGAACCTGTTGGAATAGCACCATTACATTCCGGACACCTAGGTTTTGATACTCCTAAAAAGGCAGGCGGATCGTAATACTTGCGATAAATCTCATAATAATAAAGAGACTCTTTTGTTCCTAATCTTACTTTTTCAGTTTCAAGATAAAGTAAAAGTTTGTTCTTAAACACAGAGTCAGAAATAAGATTACTAAAAAAGGATGTCAGACCTACCGTTCCAGAACCGTCCTGCATAGCTGATTTTTCTCTCCAAACTATTTTCTCAGGAATTACTCTTTCAAAAGATTTTCGTAGAATCCACTTTCCAAATTTTTTACCTTTTTCTTCATGTACTTTAAGATCTGCCGATATTGACTTTGCATATTCAACAACAGAGTCCCTAAGAAATGGCATTTGAACATCAACCCCGATAGACTCACCAATTATTTTAGTAGGAAAGTGCATTATCTGCCATATTCTTTCCAAATCCTTTTGTAGTTCTACAGGTGTCATTTTTTGAAAGAAATTATAACCTGCAAAAAGTTCATCGGCGCCATCACCTGTAATTATACTAGAATATCCTTTTTCCTTTACCATACTAATTGTCAAAAACATGACAATCGCATTACGAATTTCTATAGGATTAAAGACCTTGATAATTTTTATTGTTTTATCAATAGCAGATAGCAATTGTTCGATTGATGCAGTTTGTACCTCTAATGGCAATCCAATTTGTTTTGCCACTAGTTGCGAATATACCAAATCTGTAGAAACAAAATCCTTGGCAATAGTAGTAAACGCATTAATTTTTTTATTATTTAGACAGAAAGCCAAAATCGAGCTATCCAATCCCCCCGATAATGCGATACTTTCTGACTTGCAATCACTGACTGCTGTAGAGAGCAGTTTGTGAAGATTTGAACAAATTTCTTGCAACACTCAAGATTTGAATTTCTCACTAAAATAAGGTATCTTGGCAAATAAGATTAGCTTTAAATATTTTACAGAAGCAAAATCATCATGCTACTTCCAGCAGAAATTGAAACAAAAACACTGATACCGGCCATACGTGCCATACTTGCAAAAAAACTCATTGAAGAGCATCACATACGTGAGGAAGAGGTGTCTAAGCTCTTAGGTGTAACACAAGCTGCAATAAGCAATTATGTGAGAGGGACCAGAGGAGACCCAGTTCTCATAAACAAGCTTCTCGAAATAAAAGAAGTATCAGAGATGATTAATGATATTTGTAGTAATCTTGCATCAAATATGGCATATACACCAGCCAGTCTTTCAAAATTCATTGGTCTTTGCAATTACATAAAATCTAGTTTGTTAATATGCGACATTCACCATAATTTAGAGACAAACATTGATGAAGCAATATGCAAAGAGTGTGAAAATATGTTGCTAAAGGGACCTGGAACTTCGTTTTAGTTTGTTTTAGCAATTATTATTTTTATAGTAGAAATCAAAGTCATTCCGTATTTACCTGACCCATTTTCACTATCTACGGAAATGTCAACAATTTTGGAATTTCCTTTCATCATGTTTTCTGTTACAATATTAGCTACTGCAACTGAAGTAGGAATTGCATTACCTTTGGCTACTAGTGTGACTTGGCCAGAATTTCCAAGATCCATTAATACGTCAAGTGCACATTCCATTACTGGTTCTTCTCTTATTACCAATACCTTTCCTTCGTTTGAAAATGAATGATTACCAACAAGTTGAGTCCCTCCTTTTTTTATTTCACTCAATAAACTCAATCACATCACCAAAAATTATGCATTTCATTTAAGTCTTATTGATGATTTATCCATTAGTTAAAAAGATCGATCGATATGTTCTGGAAATCCCCATTTGGCAATACTCGCCTTATAGTGATTGGGATAACTCGCTTTTCAAGTTCGGTATAAGCTAGATCAAGTGAAGTTGCAACTTCTTTTGGAATTGGTATGAATGGTGGTGCGCCAAGCGATAGTTGTAAAGCTCTTGCCCCCAAAATTCTGGCTTTTTCAAAACGAGTTAGTGTAGGCGGGCCTATCATTATCTTGCCTTTGGTAGTAGTTTCATATTCCACAGGTTCATGAATTGGATCTATCTCTATTATCTCTCTTGCATCGATAATTTTTTGTCGTCTTTCCTGGTCAGCAAGTTCTTCTGGAGAAAGGTCACCCTTTTTTGCTCTTTTTTCTTTCTTTACTACTGCCTTTTCTCCATCTTCCTCAGTAACCTCGGCTTCAACAGTCTCTACAACTTCTACTACTGGTTCTATTTCTTCTGGCTCTGCTGGAACTTCCTCAGTATCTGGAATAATCTCCTCAGGTTCATCGGACATTAATCAGGTATCTAAACAAACGTTATATAATTCATAATCCTCCTCTTGAAAAATGAGTACAGGATCAGTTTCAAAGATAGAGGTAGTTTTGAAGATAAAGGGCAAGTCGGAATTGAAATTTGAGTTAAAACGTCATCTGGCACCAAAAACAGTTGGCAATCTTGCCAGATCGGTGCCATTAGAGGGAAATGCACACATGATGGGAAACAGCTTTGCATACATGGAAACTCGGGTAAACACAGGTGGAGAAAAACTGCGAACCCAATTCAAAAAGGGCGATGTTGCTTTTATGGCAGCAAATGGATCTATCTGTTTTTTTGTAAATGATTTTGAATCTACAAAATCAATGACGCTCATAGGGAAGATAACATCAAACATTGATGCACTTAATGAAATAAAACCAGGAGATGTATTTTTGATAACTCATGCAGGCTGATAGATATGATGTCCGCTATGGCCACTTATTCTTTTAAGTGTCCCTTTTTTTAACAGATTCAGTAAAAAGGCGTTTGCAGTAGATACCTTCACTCCTGTTTGTCGTGATACTTCTTGTACAGTGAAAACTTTGGAGTTTTTAATGAAATTCATTGCTTGATTCTCATCAATTATTACAGAGATGTTAGTTTTTGATTTCTGATCTTTCTTCTCTCCTTTCTTTGAGCCTCCTTCTTTCTTTGCAGCTTCAGCTGTTTGTGATTTTTCAGCTTGTGCCGGAGATTTTTTCTTTGCTCCACCCATGTAGATTTTTTTATAAGGACCTATTTATAAACGAACAAAGCATACAGAAATCCTAAATATTTGCTAGTCTCGGTCTTGGTATGGGATTAGATGTAATTGAGGAAAAAAATCTTAACGATGCCATAGTATATGCGCTTGATTATCCTAAGGTGGTTTTAGCGGAATCCAATGGGTTTGCTGCAGAAGTAACAACATTAGGAGACTTTGCGTATGGCCTATATATCGGGTACATCTCTGGAGTTTTCTTTGATGGATTTTTGTCAAGAAACAAAAGATATCTAGAATCAGAAGAGTTATCAGATTTTCACGCCATCCTTGTTAAGAGATCACCTGAAATTAGACTCGAGATAAAAGCACATCTTCATTTAAAATAACTCAACCTTTTATTCTACAATTGGTAAAAATCCGCAGATGAAATTTTCACTTGTAGCAAAGACATTAAAATTCATGGAAGGCACAACAAAACGACTAGAATTAACAAAATATCTAGTAGATTTGTTCAAGATCACTCCCCCAGAAATCATTTCACAGGTTGTTTATCTTTTGCAGGGCAAGTTAAGGCCTGATCATGAAGGAGTAGAAATGGGCATTGCTGAAAAAATTGCAATAAAAGCAATATCAAAATCGGCCGGCATACCAGCAAAAAAAATTCAGCAAGAATATAACAAGATAGGAGATTTTGGTCAAGCTGCTTCAAAAATATTAGAGCAAAAAACACAAACAACATTTCTTACGCAAGATATTACAGTTGAAAGAGTTTATGAAACACTGTACAAGATTGCGGAATTAAAAGGAACTCGCTCTCAAGACATGAAGATGAAGTACATTTCCAGTCTTCTAAATGATGCAACTCCAATTGAGGCAGGATTTATCATCAAAATAATTACAAACTCTTTACGATTAGGCATTGCTGATTTTACCATCCTAGATTCTCTTGCAATTGCATTTACAGGAACAAAAGAAAACCGTGCAATGTTAGAACATGCATATAATGTATCAAGTGATTTGGGCAAGGTTGCAGCAGCTGTTGCAAAAGACGGGGTAGACTCGATAAAAAATTTCCAAGTTGCAGTATTTAGCCCTGTAAGACCAATGCTTGCAGAGAGAGTCAAGAGCCCGCAAGAGGCTCATGAAAAAATGGGTTCAGAGTTTGCGGCAGAATACAAACTAGATGGAGAACGTGTGCAAGTACATCTCAAAGGTGAGAAAATAATTCTTTATTCCAGAAGTTTGGAAAACATTACAAACTATTATCCTGATATTGTTGAAAAAATCAGTAAGACCATTAATGCAAAAGAAGTAATCTTAGAAGCCGAGGCTGTTGCAATCAATGAGGATTCTGGAGAGTTTCTTGCATTTCAGGAACTTATGCATCGTAGAAGAAAACATGGGGTAGCTAAAGCGGTTTCACAATATCCTATTACCGTTAATTTTTTCGATGTCATGTTCGTAGATGGTAAAAGCTGTCTTGATTTGCCCTATAAAGAACGACGAAAAACACTAGAGAAATTAGTAAAAGAAGACATGTTTGCAAAACTTGTTCCTATGGTAATTGTAAAAAACGATAACGATGTAGAAGATTTCCTAGAAAATGCAATTAATGCAGGTTGTGAAGGATTGATGTTAAAACAACTCGATGGCACTTACAAAGCTGGTGCAAGAGGAAGTAACTGGCTCAAGCTCAAACGCGAATATAGAAACGAGTTAGGAGATAGCTTGGATCTTGTTGTAATCGGTGCATTTTATGGAAGAGGTAGGAGGACAGGCAAATATGGTGCATTATTACTTGCAACTTACAACAATGAAACAGATATGTTTCCGAGCATATGTAAAGTTGGAACTGGTTTTACTGACGAAAGTTTGGATCAGTTTTATCAGATTCTTTCTGACAAGATAACCATAAAGAAAAATCCGAGAATTGAAAGTGGTCTTGAAGCAGATGTCTGGTTTGAGCCCGAAGTTGTAATTGAAATAGTAGCTTCAGAAATCACACTTAGTCCAATACACAAAACGGCAATGGATGTAATTAGAAAGGGAAGTGGTCTGGCACTTCGTTTTCCAAAATTCACCGGCCGGATACGATTAGAGAAAACTCCGGAAAATGCCACAACTGATCAAGAGATAATTTCCTTGTATAATGGACAAAAAAGAGTAATTCAGGAAGAGAAGCAAAACTACCTTTAACATGAGGAATTTACGTAAGGATTATTAGCTGCGACCATCAAGATAAACATCTGGATGTATAGTGGGGAATTAGAGGTTCAAGCGAAGCGTAAAGCGCTTGCCGTTTTACAAGATGAAATAAACAGAATCCTTAACGCCGTAAGAGATCTTTCCACATTACCAAGTCTCATAATAAAACCAGACAAGGCAGAAATCAAGCAAGTCCTTGAGAGAATAAAAAATACAGAAGACGAGGTGGAATCGTTACGTCGAAAGATTACAAGAGAGATTGCAGATGTAGGTGGTTTAATGATGAACAGAGAAAACCTTTTACATACAGCTTACGTCACAGATGAAATTGCAGGATTTATCACAGGGATTGCTTTCAAATTATCAAACATCAAAGCTGTTACTCTGAAAAAAGAGAAACTTGACAAAGACATTTCAGATTTAATCGCACTTGCTGTAGACCAAATATACAAACTAAATGAAATTGTACGGGCACTTAGTGGAAATTCCACAGTAGCAATTGATCTTGCTCACGAATCACAAAAAATAGAACGTGGCGTTGATGAAAAATATCGTGAACTTACTATCAAAGTTCTAAATGAAATTTCAAATACAAGAGAACTTTTACTCCTCAAGGATGTCGTAGAGGCAATTGAAGAGATGTCTGACAAATGTCTTGAAGTTTCTGATTCTTGCATTGTATTAGCTTTGAGCTTATAGATTGAAAAGTAAATTACGATGGTACTATTTTCAATTAATTTTTTAGCAATGTACAGGCACAAAACTTAATTTCGGAAAAAATCTAGCACAATCCCATCTTTCTCTGTCGATGTCTTTTTGATACTTCAATGTTTCCTAATGAAATAGTGAATCCTAAAAGCATCAATAGTTTTTTGTGTATAGGCTATAGGATTAATACTGGTAAATGTAATATTGATTTTAACTTGAAGGGTGAATTAATAGAAAACAGAATAGTAATCTGGAACATCCAGGATTCACGTTCTCTATTTATGAACGGATATTATGGAAAGCCTGTAGGCATTGCCAAACCAAAACCAGATGAAATCACAGTACCATTAATTTTAGATCTTATAGAAGGATTGTACCTAGTTCAAAAATCAAAGATAAAGGTATTCAAAGCAAAAAAACTTCTAGCAGAAAACATTCTACTTGAAATTTGTAGAGGTGAATACCACAACTTTGACAAAAAATATCTAGTCTACAAAGATTTTAGAGACAAAGGTTACATTGTCAATCCTGGAATTAAATTTGGTTGTGATTTTGCGGTGTATCAAAAAGGTCCTGGTATTGATCATGCACCATATCTAGTCCAAGTGTACAATACTGGTGACGCTGTATCTGCTACAAGTGTAGTTTTAGCAGGAAGACTAGCAACAACAGTAAAGAAACAATTCATCTTGGCAATCCCAAGAGGGGAGAAGAAAGTAGATTGTTTAGCTTTAGATTGGTGGAGAGCTTAGCTTAGATTATTTTTAATGTGTGATGCAATTCTGTCGTAAACTGCAAACTGTTCTTTTGAAACTCCAAGCTCATGGCTGCTTTTCCACTTGCCATGTATTCTAACGCCACTTTTTGTTGGTTCTATCCAAATGAAGGCGTCATGATAAGATAGCTTCGTAATCATATCAGCAAGTTCATTATCAGCATTTAGAATATTAGCTATTTTTCCTCCAATCCATTCTACACCTACCACTTTTTTAGAGCCAAAATGACCCTGAGTTTTTGGTTTTGATTCAGCAAGAAAACTATCATCGCTTTGGTCTACATTTGCTTTAACTATAAAGTGAGCTTGAAAACGATCTTGTGCGCCCCATGGTAAAGGAATTATGTTTTGCATTAAATCCACTAACCTTTTTGAATTACCTGCACAATGTCAATGTTGGAGTTTTTTATTTTAATGCAACCGTGGTTTGTAGTCATAATTGGAGAATTGGTAAAACTACCGCTATAATAATCGCCTTTTTCAACATTGTCAGTGCCAATTTCTTTTGTCTCAGCTTCTATTCCTATATGTTCTAAAAGATCGCAGAACTCTTCATTTTTGTTTTTTTGTACAAAAGTGTCTTGCTCAGAATCGTGCATGCGTCAAGGTAAATTTCACCCTCAAATAAATATTAAGATCGAAGTAAAACTAAGATTATGTATATCAAACAGACTATGCTCGTTTTAGTTTTGTGCATAAGTTTGACAGGCATGTATACAATGGTTTATGGAACGATTGAAACATCTTCAATTCCTAGCTGGATAAAAAATAATGCAAAATGGTGGTCCGAGGGAACAATCAATGATGATCAGTATGTTGCTGGATTACAATATTTGGTATCTCATGGAATAATCAGGATTTCAAGTGTGGAATCAACTTTTGCAATCTCCCTACCCACGGTAGAGCCAACCAATAATCTTGTAACTACTATCAGAACTAATTCTTCATATTCTACTGCTTTTGACAGCTATGGAGAAATCTCTTGTAAAAGTAATGAAACCCTAACAGGTGGCGGGTATAGCTCTGGCTTCCATCAATCATTATCAGTTTACGAGAATCATCCAACTCCTGATGGAAAAAAATGGATTGTTGCAATGCAGTATAATCCACCAAGCGGTCGCGGTACTGCCTACATACAACCTCCACCATTTAACGTCTACGCATTATGCACAAAACTAAGATCCTAAAAGCCTCTCTTTTTCTCTTTTATAGATAACTCGTCTGCTATTTTTAAGAATTTTATTTGTGGGTGAAAAATTGTTACACTAGTAAATATTAGTCTTAGAACGACACATTAGCACAAAACAGAGCAATCGGAATAAATAATCGAAAAATATAGCCAACTTCTGTTAATGCTAAAATTTCAAGGAAAAGTTGCAGTTATCACTGGTAGCGGCACTGGAATTGGAAAGGCCATAGCAGTAAAATTTGCTGAAAATGGTGCAAGCATTGTCATACTTGGCAGAAGAAAAGAGCCCCTTGAAGAAACTGCAAAGAGTTTGAAAGAAATTATTGACAAAGTAAAGAGTAACGCGTTTGTTAAAATTTTTACAGGAGTTGATGTCAGTGATGAAGAGGGCGTGTCACGTATGTTTGATGAACTAAAATCATCAGGAAATGTAGACATTCTAGTTAACAATGCAGGAGTTTCCGGACCAGTAACATGTTTTGCAAACTCACCCATTTCAGAATTTAAAAGCACAGTTGCCATTCACCTTACAGGAACTTTTTGGACATCGGTTCAAGCGCTAAAAGCAATGAAGGCAGGTGGCAAAATCATTACAATTTCAACATTTTTTACAGAGGAGCGTCCCCTAGAACAAAGACCATATAGATTCAGAAGTCCATACACTGCCTCACAGGGAGCAAAAAATAGACTAGCTGAGGCAATGTCTTGGGAACTAACTGAAAAGGGAATTATTTCAATAGCAACAAATCCAGGACCTGTCCATTCTGACAGAATTTACAAAACAGTATATCCAAAAGCAGCTGCTGAATTTATGAGAGTTAGTGGCTTTGAAAGCTTGACTCCACAGGAAGTAGAAGAAGTCAACAACGACATACTGCCTTTGATGGGAGAAGAAGAACAAATAGTAAAAGATGGAATTAAAAATGCAACTGCAAAATTAGCAAAACTAAAAAACATAACATTGGAATCAGAGATAGAAAAACTTAGCAAAATAATCTTTTCCTTGCTTGCAAAGATTCAACAGATTGCAGAAAAAATTCAAAACAATACAAGCAAAATGATAGCTGACGAACAATTTTTGTCCCAGTCCCAAGTAGCAGAAACAGTATTGTCCCTATGTGATGAAGAAATATCAAAAATTCTCAATGGCAAAGTCATACCAGGAGACAGAGTGTTTTACCCAGTCAAGCCTCACATTTCAGCCTCCATTCCTGAATCACAAATTGACTTTAATGGCAAGGTTGTTGTGTTTACTGCAGATATTACGGAGAGCTCTGACATATCACGTGTAGAATTTCTTGCCCAAAATATTGAAAAAAATGGAGGCAAGGCAGTCATTCTCTTATCAAAAAACAGTCCGCAACAAGCACAAGAACAATTATCTAAATTTCATTCACACCCAATAGACTTGTCAAATCAAGAACAAGTGGGAAGATTTTTCAAAACTGCTTCAGAAAAAATAGGGGCAATTTCAACCATAGTTCATGTAACAGGCAAAGTTCCTTCTTTTGCAAAACTGACAGAAATTACCAGATCACAGTGGGACGGATTGGTTGACAAATTCATAAACACTCCAGCCATAGTTGGACAGGAAGCTCTCAACATTTTCGTACCTGGCGGTTCCAAAAACCCACCGCTTTTCAAGGGAAAATCAGGCACCATAGTAATCATAGGCCCTGACTTGCCATCAGGTCCAAAAGTATCTGGTTCAGACAGAGCCAGAGTAGAAGTTTTTCGAGGAGCCCTACGACCATTTGCTACAACTGTCAACCAAGAGCTAAGCGATGTACTCAAGTCAAATCTAAGAGCATTCCTAGTTTTGCCAGGAAGTATAGACGGAACAGAGCCAAGCAATGAAAGAATTTTCAGTGCAATAAAATATTTTAGTTCTGGAAAGGCCACACAAAGCTCTGAAGTGATTTACTGTCCTGATGAAACAAGATCCTGATGAAGAAGTTTTCTGAGCTCAAAGTAGGTGACGAATTTTTTTCAGAATGCAAAATAACATTGCCTGAACTTGAAAGTTATCTTGCCTTTTCTAAGATAAAAAATGCAATATACGAAAATAATGAAAACAGGAGAAAAGAATCAAGTACAATGATTTCTGGCAGAGCAATCCTAGGAAGAATGGAAGGAGAATTTACAAGACTAAAAGAAATGTATGGGAATCTGTTGATTTTTTACGGCATGGATGGTGATACCGAATGGAAAAATAGGCACGCCAGATTTCTAAAACCTCTTTATACCAACGAAAATTTGAAGATCAAATTTAAAATATCTGAGAAAACTGACCTTAACGAAAATTATGGACTTTTAGCAATAGATTTCGAAGGCTCAAAAGATAACGGCGAACTTGTTGTGCTATCAAAACATAACTTGTATCAGATCAAAAAGGAACCCTCAGAGAGTCAGCAAAGAGCTTGATGGCAGTAATTACAAGTACTACCGTAACAAGAATTCTCAGTTTTTTCTCTTCGACCTGTAGTGAAAGTCTGCTACCAACTAGTCCTCCTGCAAATGCACCTATTGAGAGAAAAAGCGCCTGGTAAAAATCAGGATGACCCAAAAGTGCGTGTGCAATCATACCCGAGGCAGATGCAAATAACAAAATAAACTGCGAAGTAGGAGCTGCCATTTTCATTGAAAGACCAATTGCTATCACCATTAAAGGAACAAACACCACACCGCCTCCTACACCAAACAGGCTTGAAATTATTCCAGCAAAAAAACTTGCACCAGCTGCCAAGACCATTATTTGTTTTGAAAGATTATAGTCTTTGGATTCCATCTTTCGTTTCAAAAAAATGTATATGCTTGATGCTAAAAGTACGATGCCAAATAATATCTTAAATGATGATGGAGTAATTGCGTCTGAAATGTATGCCCCAAGTATTGTACCAGGTATTGAAAGTAATCCAAGCTTCAGACCTAGTGAATATTCTATGCGTTTTTGTTTTGCATAGGACGCTGTAGACGCAATAGCATTACTAAATGCAGCAAAAAGGCTATTGCTTGCTGCAAGCTGAGGTGAAAATCCAAAAAATGTCAAAATCGGGACAACAACAAACCCACCTCCTAGTCCAATCATAGAACCAATAATTCCTGCGGCAAATCCAAGTAATACTAATCCCAAATATTCAAACATTACAAACACCAACGGCTACTGCAGATTAAATGAGTACGTCAACCTTAATGAACCAAGAAATACAACAAAGATCTAGATGCATTATCTAGCAACAAGTAATTTCCACACATATCCTTTTGCGTTAGTTGTAAGTTCCATTTCAAAATGTTCTGAGCCTAGTGGAACAGAGTGTGTAGTGCTATCAGGTTTTTGACCAGCAATATGAAAATCGCGAAAAGCGTCAATCATATTAGAGATCGTAGCATATTCACGTGGTTTTTCTTTATCCCAACAATCACATATTGTTTCATTTATTACAGCGCCAAAAATGGTTTTTACATCATTTAGATTACTTAGTACAGGATCTGATTGTACCGCAGCTATAACTAAACCTGGTGCTCTGGTTGATCCCACCATGTTAATATTTCCAAGAAAATTTCTATTTTTATCCTGTAGTACGGTAGATGTGCAGAATTTTACTAGTGCTTGTTTTTTATCATCTGAGAAAAAGTGACAATATTGGTTGATGTCAGCCTGGCTAAAAAACTGTAATGGTCTTGACATGTTAATTTCGTGAGAACGTAAGCTTGTTCTCAAATTCGAATTTGCTTCCTCGTATGAAAAAGAAAGATCAAATGGAGAAATTTGTGATTGATCAGTATTATCAGTTGATTGATTAGATATGTTTGGTGATAGTACAATTGCGATAATTATTGCGGTGATGGCAACAACACCACCTATGCCTGCATAGAGAAATTTTTTCTGCCTCATGAAATCTTGGATTTTGCATGCTCTAATAAAGTAATCTCAGAGTTTAGGTAGTTTCATGAATCTTAATTAATACCGAATTATGTTTGTTGAATGTTGCGCATAATATTATGTGGTTTTGGAGTTGTAGGTCAGAACTTTGCAAAGCTTCTACTATCTAGATCAGAAGATCTGTATGCACGTCATGGTCTAAAGCCTAGAGTAGTAGGCGTTTTTGACAGCAAGGGATCTGCCGCATCATCTGCAGGTCTTGATCTAAACAGACTTTTAGAAGTCAAAAAAAAATATGGTGACATAAGAAAATATCACAATAAAGAAAAAAATGCAAATGGACTTGAAATGATCAAGGGAATGGATGCGGAGGTATTGATAGAAACAACTCCAAGTAATTACAAAGATGCCGAACCTGGAATGTCGCATATTGTGAATGCCATGAAAAATGGTCTACATGTAATTACTGTAAACAAGGGACCGCTTGCTCTTGCATTTCCTTCATTAATTGAACTTGCAACATATAATCAAGTCCTATTGAAATTTAGCGGAACAGTTGGCGGAGGCACACCAATTTTAGATTATGCAAAAAATAGCCTACGTGGGGAGAGAATTGTTTCCTTCCAAGGAATTCTAAACGGTACAACAAATTACATACTGACTAACATGGCTAATGGAATGACTTTCAAGATAGCACTAGCAGATGCAAAAAAAAGAGGGTATGTAGAAGCAGACGAATCGTTAGATATAGATGGTTTTGACGCTGCAGCCAAACTTGTCATATTAGCTAACTGGATAATGGATATGAAAGTTACCATAAAAGACATCAAACGCATAGGGATTAGAGATGTTACTACCTCTGATATCAAAAAGGCGGCTAGCAATAATTCTGCTGTAAAGCTAATTGCGTCATGTAACAAGGAATTACTAGTATCACCTCAGCAAATTTCTCTAGATGATCCGTTATGTGTAAATGGTACACTAAATGCAATAACGTTTAACTCGGAACACTCTGGTCAACAAACAATAATTGGTCGCGGTGCTGGAGGAATGGAAACTGCCAGTTCTATACTAAGAGATTTGTTAGATATAAGACAGGAAATGTCAAGACGTTGAAATCAAATCTATTATCAAAATCTGAAACTGCTGAAACACTGGAAAATATTGCAACTCAGTGGAAGATAGAAGTACCTAAGACAAAAAATCTCACTATTCATGAAATTTCAGATAGTGCAAGATTGATCACCGGTGATAATTTTGCTGCAATCAAGGTAGATAAAACGTTCATTCCCTTTCTTTCTGAAACCTCAATGCTTGAAAAATTTCCTAAAGTTGTAGTAGACATGGGCGCAGTAAAGTTTGTATGCAATGGGGCAACAGTCATGAGACCTGGAATTAAAAAATATTCAGATTTTGATAAAGATCAGATCATATGCATTGTAGAAGAGTCACATAACAAATTTTTGGCAGTAGGAAGAGCGTTAGTGTCAAGTAAAGAACTGGAAACTATGACGAAAGGCGAGGTAGTGAAAAATTTGCACTACATATCAGATGAGTTTTGGGAAACTGCAAAAGGAATTAAAAAATAACTAATTTTCGGTGAATTCTCGAGATCCGGTTTTGTCAACTACCAGCACGTCAATTCCATCTCCACTTGCTGCATCTCTCATGATAGCAGAACGAATAGATTTTACCGCTAGTGCTACTGCGTCTTTTTCTTTCATGCCTTGTTTGAATTCCTGATCAAGAACTCCAAGTGCCATTTCTGCACCAGTTCCTACTGCAGCGTAATCGTCTGGCAATACAGAACCTAATGGGTCTAGTGTGTAAATTGCTGGCGCACCATCAACTCCACCTACAATAACCTGTGTAAGTAAAGGATAGTATCTTCGCTCATACATTAATGAGGACATCATTTTTGCAACAGAATTTGGTGGAATCTCTCGTTTTAATTCCATTTTCCTAATCTTTGTAAGAGCACGCATCTGCATTGCTAAAACCTGCATATCAGCTACCAAGCCTGCACAGCAAGCCCCAACATAATCAGTTATTGTAAATGTCTTTTTTGTGTTCTTACTAACAAGAAAATTACCATAAGCAATTCTTCTTTCACTTGCCAGAACTACGCCACCATCATAAGTTATTCCAACAGCTGTGGCGCCCGGCATATACACATAAGCCATAAATTCTGTGCAAAACGAGGACAATAAAGCCCTTTCTCTAAATGAAAGGCACTAATACGATCGACGGTGCGCAAAACTGAATCGTATCTAAAGTAATGAACCTCTAGAAATCAGATGTTAAGATTTAATCGAATTTACTCATTATTCTACAAATACATTTTGTAGTTTTGTTTAGCAGATCTATTCTTGCAAATTCGTTAGGAGAATGAATTCTAGAAAATATGTATGTGCTCCCAATTGAGATACATGGAGCAGAAAGAACTTTTGCAAAAGAATACATCGGTCCAGTACCAGCAGAGGACACACTTACTATTGATTTCCCAAATGATTCGTTTGCGGCTTTTTTTACTTTAGATACAAATGGATCTAGAATCTTGGTTTTAGATGCAGCTTCACCGTGAATCATGTTTACTTTGATGTCCCCAAATCCATTTGATCTAAGATGTTGTTTTAGTCTTGCAAGTTGCTTTAATGGATCCATTTTTGGTACAAGTCTAAAGTCAATTTTTACTAGTGCTTGTGAAGGAAGAACAGTCTTTGCTCCAGGACCAGTGTAACCTGAAACAAAGCCTGCAATGTTACATGTTGGTTCTCCTACCAGTGCTTTTCTTGCTGCAATTCCTGTCTTGTTTGCAACAAACCGTTTAACTCCATATTCCTTTTTGAATTCCTTTTCGTCAAATGGCTCAGTTTGAATTAGTTTAAGTTCCTCTTTTGTAAAGAGGTCCACTTCCTTATACCAGTCTTTGATGAGTATTTTCCCTTTAGGATCACGAAGTGTTTTTAATGCTTCCAAAAGTCTCCATGCAGGATTTTCAATTAGAACTGCAAGGCTAGAATGAGCATCGCGTATTGATTCTGTTACTGAAAGTTCAACATAAAGCAAGCCTTTCATTCCAAGGCTGATTATTGGTCTATCTTTGGCATCAACATATCCAAATTCCCAAATTACTCCATCACATGAAAATTTTTTCTTGAATTTTTTTAGGTAATTTTCAACATGCATGCTTCCAATTTCTTCTTCGCCTTCAACTAGGAATTTCACATTGCATGGAACATCGCCTTCGGTTTTTAGATAAGATTCAACAGCTTTTATTCGGGTTATTAATTCGCCCTTGTCATCAGCAGAACCACGCCCAAAGATTTTGTTACCTATAATTTTTCCACTAAATGGTTTGTCTTTCCAAAGATCAAATGGTTCAGCAGGCTGTACATCATAATGATTGTAGAATAGTAAAGTTTTCTTTGGATTTTGTTTAGATTTTACTTCACCATATACCACTGGTGGAACTCCTTTTCTAAGATAAAGTAGTTCTGAACGAATTCCTGAGTTTCTCATTATTTTTGCCACAAGTCTTGCACATTCTTCAAGACCTTCATTTTTTGCAGAAACGCTAGGTTGTCTGATCAAAGTTCGAAGATCTGATATTAGTCCTTTCATGTTGTTGTCTACGTGTAGAAGTACTTGCATCAGCGTCACTTTATCCTGTCAAATGGTTTCATTGCATCAGAAATAAATTCTAAGAGATCAGTTGCAACAATATGTAATCCGTGGTTTTTTTGGGCAAGCATTCCTGCCTTTCCGTTTATAAAAACGGCAGCTGCTGCAGCCTCTATAGGATTACGATTTTTTGACAACATTCCTGCCACCAAACCTGAAAGTACATCACCTGTTCCACCAACAGTCATTGCAGGAGTATTTTTCACATTCAGATACGTCTTTTGCCCATCACTAATAATATCAGTGGGTCCTTTTAGTAATATTGTAAGAGCATTTTCTTTTGCATATTTTTCTACAATTGAAATTCGTTCCTTTTTAGAATCAGATGGTAGTTCTCCAAACAATCTTTTGAATTCACCTGCATGTGGAGTTACTACAACTTTTTTATTTTTAATTAGAGGCAGTATATCTGATACCAACGCACTTGCATCAAGAGAAAGTCTTACATCTTGATTCAAAAGCGAGGTTACAAGCAACTTTAATGCTTCAAGATCTTGTATTGCCAATCCCATCCCTATTGTTGCAGAATCTAGTTCTTTGGGTATGACACCAAGAAGTTTGTGTACAGCACCTCTTGTTAGTTTGGCATCAACCAAAGGTAGTACGATAAGATTTGGGGATACAGCCCTTGTTGCTTGTACATTTATTTTTGGCACACAAGTGTACACCAAATCAGTTCCACACCGTAACGCAGCAAGAGATGAAAGTATTGGTGCACCGTGATAAAAATAACTACCGCCAAGAACCAGAACCTTTCCATTATCACCTTTTCGTGATGCAAATTTTCTTGGAGGAATAAAATTTTTCACCACAGTAGCTTGTAAAATCTTACTTGTCAATACCGGTAATCTTCTTTTTGGGTGAATAAACTTTCCTTGTTAGAAACCATTACTCTTTCCTTTGAGGTGTAATCTATTCTGTAGACTCTTCTACTTCAATCTCTTCTTTTGGCAGTCTATTCTTAAATGCCCTTGGACTGGAGACTTTTCTTGCAAAGGCAACGTAGGTGGTATGACCAATGCTACGAAATGAATGTCTTGTTTTTCCTTCTCGTGCCTCAATAGTTCTGACAATTTGTTCGGTACATTCTATATCATAAAAGTCATTTTCGTTAAGCGCAGTTGCAAGTTTTTCAAGCTGATTCATTGTAGGACATATTGCAACAAAAGCCCCACTTCCTTTTAGCATCTTTCTTGCTTGAGGCACTACCGTCCAAGGATCACCAAGATCAACTACTAGAATATCAGCATCAGTAATTGGAACTTTCTTGACAGATTTTATGTCAAGCTTTTCCATTGTTACATATTTTGCAACACCTGCTTTTTCTATATTTTTTCTAGCAATCTCCATAAAATTTGGATCAACATCAAATGTGTATACGTGTCCACGGGGGTTTACAATACTTGCAAGAAACGTAGTAAGAGAGCCACTTCCAGTCCCAATCTCTACAACTTTTTGGCCACTCTGAAGTCCTGTTCTTGCGGCAATATACCCAAGATCCTTTGGGTACACTATCTGTGTACTACGCTGACTTTTCATTATATAATCGTGGATTGTGGGCTCTAGCAGATAGATGTATTTGCCTTTGTTTGTTTTAATTGTGGAACCATATTCTTTTCCTACAACATCTTTGTGATTAATTACACCGACATGTGTGTGAAATTGTTGTTTTTTTGATACCTTCATCAGCCACTTTTTTGAATCATTATAAAAAAACAGGACGTAAGAATTTTGTTTTATTTTCTTCACAGAAATAAAGCCAATATCATATGGATAAGAATTTACCTGTCACATCCTTGATGGGGAACTAATTCCAAGCAAATCAAGTGCCTTGACAAGTGTTTCTTTAAAACAATATACGATACAAAGTCGTGCATTTATCAGAGATTTGTTCTCAGCAGTCAGGACCTTTACATGTTCGTAAAAGGCGTTAAATGTAACTGCAAGTTCATAGCAGTACCTCGCAATTATTTTTGGAGACAGGTTTTTTGCAGCATCCTCTATCTGGATATCAAACTTTCCAATTGCCTTAACCAGATTCAACTCATATTCGGTGGCAAGGCCATCAAACGATACATCAAAGTTTGGTTCTGTCTCTGCTTTTTCTAAAATCCTTGAGGCTCGTGCATATGAGTATTGTATGTATGGACCAGTATCACCTTCTAAGCTAAGTGATTCAGTCAAATCAAATGTAATTATTTTATCAAGATCTTGTTTTATCATTGCATACCGTAGTGCCCCCACAGCAACTTGTTCTGATATCCTTACAAGTGAAAGCTCGTCAAGATCTGGATTTCTCTTTTTTGCTTCCTCATATGTTTTTTTGCCTAGAATATCTAAAACATCATCTGCGTTGACATAGATTCCTTTTCGTCCTGACATTTGCGCTTCCTTACCAGATGTATCCACACCAAGTGTCTTTGCAGTGTCTGCACTTAGAGTCACAGATTCATATCCTAAATGAAAGTATGCACCTTCCTGAGATTTGAAGTCAGCCATTATCTTTGTAATTATTTTTTGTAAACGAGATTGTCGTGAATCAATTACGGTTATCACTTTTTCACCTACAAAGTCTAGCTTGTTTCCAGTTTTTTCAAGAGTTGTCTCCCACAAAACTCGTCCGTTTGCTTGCTCTGCATATTTTTTATAATAAAATGGATCATCAAGCATTCCAAGCTTCCACGCTGCATAAGGAATGTCTTTTGCGATGTATGTTGCTATGCCATTGCTTCTCACAAGAACCTTGTCTTCCTCATCTACAGACTTTATGACCCAACATCCTTCATTCTTGCCTTCCTTCTCAAGTTCAATAATTCCTATTGATTTCATCTTTTCAAACACTATTTTCCAGAGATTTGACCTAACAATCTGTGATTCAAAATTCAGGCAATCATATGTCACGCCAAGACGCCAGCAAGTCTTTAGTTGTTCATCAAGAACTTTTCTTGTAATGTCATTAGCAAACTTTGCAGTCTCAGATGTGCCTTCTTCTAATTCCTTGAGCACCAAAGTTCTTTTTTCTGCCAGATTTGAATTAGTCTCATATTTTTCTGTCATATTTACATAAACGACATCTCCGCAGTAATGATCAAATTTTTGACCCTTGGGTTGCTCTGTGGAATATCCGCCATATTTGAAACCTACAACGATATCCGCTACTTGCAATCCGGAATCATCAACATAGTTTAGCACCCTTACATCATATTGTGATTTGTGTAATATTTTTGAAACTGTGTCACCTATGATTATGTTTCTTACATGACCAATGTGTATTGCCTTGTTTGGATTTACACTAGTGTGCTCTACTACAATTTTTAAATTTTTTCCGACATTAATGTCACCATGTTTTTTTTGCATGGCAGACTTTATTGTAGAATTATTTAATTCAGCAAAATTTGCGACAAAGTTCACATATCCGGATTGATGCGCCGTGATTTCCTTTACGAATTTGGCTTTGTTTTTTTGGTACTGTTTTGAAATAATATTTGCAATTTCGAATGGTCTTTTCTTGAGACTCTTGGCAAGCAAGAATGCGATATTGCAGCTTACATCTCCAAATTCCGGTCTTGCAGCCTCAGATACTTCAAACTCTACTTGAGGATAATGTAGTTCGTCAGAAATTTGTTTGAGTCTTGATCTTATTTCATCAAAAAGCAGTCGAAGTGTCATATCTTACTCCCGTGACAGCTTATGCTCAACATACTCCAATGCCTCAATAACTCCATCACCCGCATTTCCTGTTACAGTCATGGATGCCTGTGATTTTACATCTTCTGATGCATTACCTATGGCTATACTCAATCCTGTTGCCTTGAACAATGGAACATCAGTTTCACTATCACCTATTGATATGACATCATCTTTTGTGGCGGAAAACATGCTCATTACCTCTTCTAGTCCCCTAGCTTTGTTTATGCCCTTTGAATTAATATGAAATGCATATTGGCTATCAGAAAGTTCTACTGGTAAATCATTTTGTGCAACAATTTTTTTTGCCAAATCTATATCAAAATTTCGTTCAAGAACAACTTCGGTCAGCCTCGGAAATACATTTTTTATTTCTATTTGGAAAATTTTTGTCTTTAAAAATTCAAATGCTTTTATACAGTCCTCTTTTTTTCCCAATAGCTTATGTTCAGACGGGCCATACATTATTGCACCACCATTTTCACCCACTGCAATCCTAGTTGTACCTCCAAAAACCGATAACACGTATGCTTCAACAGATGATCTCCCAGTAACAAAAATCACTTTATGTCCTAGTTTTTCCATGTATCGCAATGCTGCAAGTGCATCAAGATCAACTCTACCGCCCTTTGTATCGGTAATGGTTCCATCAATATCTATGGCAAAGATTTTCGGATGCATCAAGTCAGATATGATATTGGGCATAATAACTCCTATCTAAAATACTATTTTGTAATAAACACAACATGTCACGAAAAGGTAAACTTGCAGAAATTCTTAGCAAAGCAATGCATGCAGACAATCCTAATTTATACACAGTAGGGTATCTGGACTATGATGCCATAAAAGAAGCCACGCTACCAGAATTCATAAAAATATCAGATAATTTTGAAACTATTCCAATAACAAGAATCCATTATATCAAGAAGCGAGATAAGACACTGTACTCAAAAATTGTTAATAAAAAAGATTCTCAGATCAGCTGATTGTTTTTTATCATTTAAAGAGCTCTAAATATACGTAAAAAAATACCCAAGCAGTGTTAATTGATTTCTTAAAACCTATACTTGAGAATCCTTTCTTTGTAAAGTATGGGCTACTTGGTCTTTTTCTTAATTCTGTCTTTGCTTCATTTATTCCATTTCCAATTGCAATAACATCAACTGCACTACTTTTAGACGGTCAAAATCCAGTAATGGTATTCACAGTCATGGCTACCGGTTCTGTAAGTGGCGGAATTTTGACATATTTTGTAGGATACGACGGTAAAAAAATTTACAGGTTTTTGCGTAAAACACAAAGAAGCAAAGATTATGACAAAAGCTTTGACTGGTTAAACAAATATGGTTGGGTCATAATTTTTGCATTAAGTTTGGTACCCATACTGACCGAAATTGTGACAATTATTGCAGGAGTAAAGAAATATGATTTTAAAAAATTTGCAATTTCCATGAGTATAGCAAGGACACTTAGCTCATTTGCCTCTGTTTATTTTGGCAGTATGTTTCTCCATTATTTTAATTACTTCAAATTTTAACCATGAAAACACCGCGTAACGTAACTTGATAGCAAATTAGAAGGATTTTATGCAGTAAAACCAAACATATTGTGAGTAAGAATGGGAGTTCCAGAAAAAATTCAGGCCATAAAAGATGAGATGGCAAAGACGCAGATTAACAAGGCAACTGAACATCACGTAGGACTACTCAAGGCAAAACTTGCAAAGCTAAAACGCGAGCAAGAAGAATCAAAATCCAAATCCTCTGGAAGTTCAGTTGGTTTTGATATCAAGCGAACTGGTGATGCCACTGTCGTTTTTATTGGATTGCCAAGTGTTGGAAAATCTACTTTGTTAAACAGACTTACTGGTGCAAAATCAGCTGTTGCTGCATTTCGATTTACTACAACTACCGTAGTTCCAGGGATGATGGAACTTCGAGGTGCAAAAATTCAGATGTTGGACTTGCCTGGAATTATCAAAGGCGCATCCACTGGAAAAGGATTAGGAAAAAGAGTACTAGCAGTTGCAAAAAGTGCAGACCTTGTTTTAATTATTCTTGATGTCTTTCAACCATATCATGATGGAGTAATTAGAACAGAGCTTCAAAATATTGGCATACGACTAGATCAAAAACCACCAAACATTGTAGTGGAAAAAACATCAGATGGCGGACTCTCAGTTAATCAGCAAGTGCCTTTAACTAAAATGTCAATTAGTCTACTAAAAGATATTTTACGAATGTATGGAATGAACAATGGAAGAGTACTGATAAGAGAAGATATTGATTCAGAACAGCTGGTAGATTTTATTTCAGGTAACAAGACATATGTCCAGTCCCTTACAGTAATGAACAAAATAGATCTTGTGAATCAAGGATTTTTAAACGAACTACAATCTAACATAAAAGCAAAAATCATACCAATTTCTGCAGATTCCGATATTAACATAACTGCACTTAAAGATGCAATTTATGAGAAATTAGACTTTATCAGAATTTACATGAGACCCAAGGGAGGCGAAACAGATTACAATGAACCTCTCATTACAAGAGATGGCTCTACTGTTTTAGATATTTGTAACAAACTACACAGAGACATGAGAAGAGATTTTAAACATGCCCTTGTATGGGGTAAAAGCGTCAAGTTTGGCGGACAAAGAGTAGGCTTGAGTCACATCTTAGAAGATGAAGATGTTTTAACAATATTAAAGAATAGAGGCACATAAGCAAATACTTTATTCTGTGAATTAATTTTCTAAAACATGGAAGCTGAGTATGAAGATCGTTGGTGCAAAAATTGTATGACAAAAACAAAACAAGAAATTATTTTCATGCCAGAAATTCCAACATACAAACGAAGACGACAATACAAATGTACACAGTGTGGAAAAAAATCATGGTTGCAAGGTAGAAGACCATCTGCAGAATCAGTTTATTGATCAAAATTGCGATCAGAAATATTATTTTCTGAAAAAAATGTATGTGTTGAATTACATCAGTTAGTGTAAATTATTTTAGTTTAACTATAGAAATGCAAGTAAATTATACATTTTTCAATGGCAACAAAAAAGCGATCTGCTCTTAGAAGAGTTGTTCGAAGAAAAGCTGTAAAGCGAGTTGTTCGAAGAAAAGCTGTAAAGCGAGTTGTTCGAAGAAAAGCTGTAAAGCGAGTTGTTCTTAGAAGAGCTGTAAGACGAGCTGTTCTTCGAAGAGCAGCTCTTAGAAGAGCAGTAAGACGAAGAAGATAGTTCTGATCTAAAACAAGTTATCGCTGCATAAGCGATAATTTGCTTATTTTTAGAATAATTCTCAACTAAACATCTGACCAGGAGGGGCAGATGATTTTCCTTTTATTGAATCAGGTTCCATTGAAAATTTTCTTTCATTTGGAATCACGGTAATTTTTACCGATGTGTTAATCGCATAATGTGGCGTACCATCAGGATTTTTGTAATTTGTTGCAATTCCTACCCTGTCTAAATCTACTTTGACTTTAACAATAGTTCCATCTTCTAGCTTGAATGAGACATATTCAGTCCCTGTTCTCTCATGATCTAAGAGTTTGAAATCAATTTTTTCTTTTGGTTGGCCCATTATACAGAAATCCTCTTGCAGTTATTTGAAGTAAACGGTATATGAAATTCGTAGTTACACATGGCCTCAGATAGAAAGACACCAAGTGAAGCTTACCAAATAAAGAGTAATAGAAATAACAAATGGATAACCTTAATTCAAAACTCTGCTAAACTACAACAATGAGTTTGGTTGATGATTTAATTACATTCCATCACAATATGTTCATTGTATTTATTGAGTGCAAATTTGATGAGAGAGGAACTTGGCATAGAAGAAGTTCGCCACAGACTAAAACTGATTATGAAGCAATAAGTGTTTATGATAACTCTGAACATAATGAAGTTCACCTAATCGAGTCTGATGGATTAAGACGTATTTTTCATGTTAAACAAAATGCTACCATAAGCATCAACCAAAATGTATTATCATATAAATCAGGATACTTAGAAGAAATAGCAGTGGATGAAAAAGCACAAGCTGGAAAAGGAAAGACCAGAGATATTTTAGAATGAATGTCTCGAATGAAAACAGAAATAATTATGTCCACAATTAGAACAAAACCAAAATAAATAATGAATAATAAAACGATCCTTTAAAATTTTTTCTAATACAAGTAGCTAAGTAATTTTATCTGCTGTTCTGTTGTGATCATGTTCTTTGACGTAAGAATTTCAAGCAGCTGTGTTAGCATTGCTCTTTCTTGTTCAGAAAATCCTGTTGGACCCTTGTCACCTGGTGGACCTGGCGGACCTCTTGGACCTTGTTCGCCTGGAATACCTTGTGAACCTCTTGGACCTTGTTCGCCTGGAATACCCTCAGGCCCTCTAGGGCCTTGCTCACCTTGTAATCCTTGAATTCCTTGCGGACCTTTTTCACCTTGAGGACCTTGTGCACCTTGTGCACCTTTATCGCCTTGCGGACCTTGCGGACCTTGCGGACCCTTGTCACCTGGTGGACCCTGAAGACCTCTAGCACCTTGTTCGCCTGGCGGACCTGGCAAACCGCGCGGTCCTCTATCACCTTGTTGACCAGGAACTCCAGTCAATCCTTTTTCTCCAGCTGGACCTTGCGGGCCTTGCGGACCCTTGTCACCTGCTATACCTTGCGGACCTGTTAGACCCTTGTCACCTTGCGGACCTTGAGGACCGTTTGGTCCTTTGTCACCAAGTGGACCCGGTGGACCTTTAGGACCATGTTCTCCTGGCGGACCAATAATCCCTTTATCTCCAGGCGGACCTTGATTTCCGGTGGGTCCTTTTTCACCAATTGGACCAATGTCGCCGGTAAGACCTTTATCGCCTTTATCGCCTTTATCGCCTTTATCGCCTTTATCGCCAGTTAGACCAGTATCACCTCGAAGACCTTTGTCACCCGAAGGACCCTTGTCACCAGTTAATCCTTTATCGCCACGCGGTCCTTGTTCTCCTTTGTCACCCTTGTCACCTTTGTCTCCTGGAAGACCTCTTGGACCTTGTTCGCCTTTATCTCCTGGTGGACCTGGTGGACCTTTGTCTCCTAGTGGACCTTGAGGACCTTCATCTCCTTTAGTGCCGGGTGGACCTGGTGGACCTTTGTCTCCTAGTGGACCTGGCGGACCAGTAGGTCCTCGAAAACCACGTTCTCCTGCTCGCTCAGTTTCTATTCTTACTTGAGGACGTGAAGCTGGTTCATTTGTTACAGGTTTTACATGTTCTATAGTTTCAGTTTTTTTAAAGCCAGATGAAATTTCATTTTCAAAAACAGTATGAATTGAAGAGAATTGATCACTAACTACAATCCATACCGAGCTTCGTTGAAAAACAGATTCAGGTAATGGATTTTTTTCGCTGCCTAAAACTTGATCAAATTTTCTATCTTTTACCCTAAGATGAAAATTGTCTTTCCATAGTGATGAGAAACTTTTTCTTGTAATTTCATCAGCTGGTGGAGGACTGTTACATATTGCAATTTGAACTTCAAAGACACCAGATGAAAGTCTAAATGGAGAAACCCCTGTGATTTCTAGCGTTCTTCCTGCGTCTGACATATTCTAGGTGTAATCATTGAGTATTTTTGTATTTTCCATGCGATATAAAGACCGTTTACGAATAAAATCAAGAAAAATCAACAACAAGACCCCGGAATAGTATTTATCTGGCAAAAACGCCTATTTACATTATCCGTGAGGAAGTTATTCAAAGACAAGCCGAAGGAACCAAAGACAGATTCTACGGAAGAATACAATATTGAACCTAGTGAGAACTCTAAAGAATCAAGGTTAACTGATCCAGATTATTCTAGAAACAAGCTTTTCAAAAAAGGAGTCGCCATGATGGCTGATGAAAGAATGGAGGACGCCGTACTGGCTTTTGAGGATGCGCTTAGAATTGATCCTGGACATGTTGATTCCATATTAAAATTAGGATATGCTCGTTTTCACATGGATGATTATTCTAGAGCAATGGAAGCATACGACAAAGTACATCAAATTGATGTCACAAATGCAGACGCGTGGAACCTAAAGGGGTTGGTTTTTTACAAACAAAAAAACTACGAAAGGGCCTTAGAATGTGTTGAAAAGGCAATTGATTCAGATCCCACAGACGGGATGGCTTGGTATAACAAGGGATGTTATCAATCTCTTTTAAATCACATACCTGAATCTCTTGATGCGCTCAAGCGTTCTGTTGAAATTGATGTAAAAAATGCAAAGAAGGCAGTAAGAGACAAAGACTTTGAGAATGTCAAAGCAGATGAAGGATTCAGACGAATAGTCGAGGTTGTTGTTTTAGAATCTATAAGACAAGGTTATCACAAAGTGGGCCAAATTGTCTGGACTACAATGATGGGCAAGGCAGAGGTAGAAGATGCTGCAAGAAAATTAATTGCAAAAGGACTGATTGTAAAAAGTGAAAAAAACATAGGATTCCAAAAAATAGACGAATATGAAATTGTTCCAGAGTTGGCAGAAAAAATCGGAGCAGAGAAGAAAGGACTTCTTGGTACAAAGAAAAAAAGCCCCATACTAGTTCAACAACTCAAAGAGATAAGCGAAGCAATACAAGCTGTAAAGGTATCAATAGAAAAAGGCGATGTAAAAGAATTAATTGCAAATCTCGACGTGTTCATTGATTCTGCAAAGAAAGGTCCTCAGATGATTGAACATTTTTTTGAAGAGCATAGAGAAATACGATTATACAAAATAAGATTAAGCGATAAAGGCTATGAATTTCTTGAAGCTAACAAAAAGAAAATACTAGACCTTTTTGATAGTATTGAAACAGCTGTTACAAAAAAACTTCGAAATGAAGTTACGCAAAATTAGTTAAGAGTTATTCAGCAGAAAGATCCCAGTAATTTGCATCATTTTGTCGTTCTATTGGTTTTTCCAAAGACTTCCATTCTTTAAATGAGCGAACGTATAGCTTTACATTTTCCATCCCTATTGATTTTAGTGCGTAATATCCCAATCCAGAAAGAGTTCCTACACTTCCACAATATGTAATGACTTCGGCGTCAGGTGCAATATTCCTATTTTGAATTAGTCGTTTCAACTCTTCTTTTGGTCTCAGTATATTGTCAGGAGAGGCTAACATTCTGTATGGTATGTTCATTGCTCCAGGAATGTGGTTTTCAAGAAAATTCAATCTTTCACGATTATCTACCAGGATTGCACCCTTTTCCTTGGCAGGTCCCAAGTAATCAACTGTTGCTAGAATGTTAGGTCTAAGTTTTAGCGAGTGGTTTTTTTTGTCAAACGATGTTTTTTCTGTGCTTGTCTCAAGACCCATCTTCTTCCAAGTACCATAAGTAATATCCAAAAGTGAAACATCTTCGTGTCCAATGTACTGCAACGTCCAAGCAACTCTTGATGCAAGTGCCCCAAAGGTATCATCATAAACTACAACTGGTGTTTCGTCAGAGATTCCAAAGGATTGAGCATATTGTAAGACCTTTTCAGGACTGTCATCTGCAAGAAGATTTGCTAAAGGGAGATTTACTGCATTAGGTATGTGACTTTGTTTGTAATCTTCTTCTTTTCTAATATCAAGGACTCTAACACTTTTGTCCCTAATTTCAGATCTTAGTGCATCTACATCAATTGTGGGGCGCATGATCTTTTCTTCACTCAAGCAGCACATTCGCCCTTTCCAGTTCTTGCGTGATAACTTACGTCGTTCCCATAATCGACGTAAAAGTCCTTATCCTGTTCAATGGTCGGGGCAACCACAACTGGTTTTAAAATTTCTTTAATATCATTAAAAGATTTCATACCATTATTGCCATTATTGTCTATGACTCTGTGTATCCAAGAGTCTAGTGTTTCACCATTTTTTTTATCTGATTTGAAAATCTCAATTATTTTTAGAATTGCTGGAATTACTCTTTTTGCAGGAACTTTCATGCATGTCAAGCCCAGCATCGCTTGTTCATCTGATCTACCGCCAAGAGACATGGAATACAACGGATACATCTCTTTACCCATCCTTCCACCTCCACCAAAAAATCCAATTGTAGCAATTTCATGTTGTCCACAAGAGTTAGGGCAACCACTTATCTTGATTGTGGCATCACGTAAATCATCGTCAACATCTAATTTTAGTTCAAGGAATTTTCTTTGAATTTCTTTTGCAATTCTGTGTGAATTTGTTAATGCCAGATTGCATGATGTGGTTCCAGAGCACCCAATTACAGATGCCATTGTTAATGCTCCGGGATTTGCAAGACCGACTTCCAATAGTTTTGAATAAAGTTTTGGAAGATCTTCATCTTTTACCCATCTGAACACCATGTCTTGTAAGAATCCAGTTCGTGCCCTTCCTTCTGCAGAAAACTCTCTTGCAATTTCTGCCATTGCTCTTAGTTGATTAGAAGTTACATCTCCAGATTCTAAAGTTAGAAATACTGAACTGTAACCATTCTGTTTTTGGCTTATCACATTACTTTTCATCCATCTTGAAAATCCTTCAGGTTTGGTTGGAGTATCGGAGTTTATGCTTATTTTACCAAGAACTTCTGGAATCTTGTCTAGGTCAAGTTTTACCACAACTGATTGGGTTACCCTTACCATCGCCCTTTCTTTTAGTACAATGTTTTGGAATTTTTCCCAACCCAATTCATTAACAAGATACCTCATTCTGTTTCTTGCCATATTTTCTCGGTTTCCCATCCTGTCATAAACTCTGATAACTGCGATAATTGTATACAACAAATCTTCTTCGGAAGTAAATTCCTCAAGTTGATGGCCTACAAATGATTGTGCACCTAATCCTCCGCCAAGAAATATCTTAAATCCATTATGTGTTTGGCCGTCAGCATCAATTTTTTGAGGAATCAAACCTATATCCACTATCCTTGCCATTCCGTGTTTTTCACAACATGTGAAATTGAGCTTAAACTTTCGTGGAAGGGCTTGATTCATTGGATTTCGCAAAAGGAATTTTGCAGTAGAAAGTGCATACGGCGTAGGATCAAAAACTTCTTGTGTACAAACACCTGCAAGAGGGCTACACATTATATTTCTTACCGAATTTCCACATGCTTCTCTTGATGTCATTCCAACTTCGGCAAGACCACGCATTACTTCTGATACATCTTCTAATGCAATCCAGTGAAGTTGAAAGTTTTGTCTTGTGGAAACATGTGCACTGCCTATTGAAAATCCCTCACTTAACTGAGCAAGTCTTTCAAGTTGTTCAGGATAAATTTCTCCCGCGGGTACTTTTACTCTCACCATGCTGTAGTCATCAGTCATTCGGCTACCATATGCACCATGTTGTAATCTAAAACGTCTAAAATCATCACGGTTAATTTTTCCACGTCTGAAGAGCTTTACCATTTCTGAAAATTTTTCAGCCTCCTCTAGCTTACCCCAGTTTATCTTGGGTTTGGGCAAATTATCTCCTCTAGATTGGCTCAGGCTGGTCTTACTCAAGTATACATAATTTCGCTGTGGATTGAATATAAATTTTATAATATGGGAATTTTAGCCCAACATAGTAATTTTGTGACACAAATTTGCATATCTTAGACATGGGTTTTGGAGTTTATTTGAATTCAAAAAATTTGTTCGTTTAAAGATACTCCAAACATGTAGAAAAGAGTTAAATGTTCACCGACAAGAAAAAGTCACGTGCCTGACCAAATCAAAATAGCAATAGCAGGGTTTGGAAGTGTTGCTTCAACTCTGATCAAAGGATTACAATTTTACAAAAGTTCAACTGAAGGTCTTTGGCACCCAAAGCTTGCAGGTTTTGGCATCACTGATGTGATTGTCACTGGCATTTATGATATTGATCCTTCCAAAGTAGGAAAAAAAGTTAGTAGTGTTGTATCAGATTACAAAGTTGATTCAGATTTAATAATACAATCAGGAATTTTAGAGGATCCTGTATCACATAATTTTGCTCAAATGGGCGGAGTAAAATCTACAAAGTATGAAGATATAGTTAGTTCCTTAAAGAAAATGAATCCAGATTTCTTAATTAATTTAATTTCTTCAGGCATGGATAAAAGTGGAGAAAAGTATGCAAAGGCAGCTTTGGAGGTAGGATGTTCCTTTTTTAATGCTACATCTTCAAAAACTGTAACTGATCAAACTCGCTCTGCATTTACATCAAAGGGATTAATGATACTTGGCGATGATTTGATGAGTCAATTTGGCGGTACTGCATTTCATCGAGGCATGATGGAGTTTATGACACATCGTGGAATCAAAATAGAAAAGGCATATCAGCTTGATGTAGGAGGAAATAAAGATACGCAAAATACAATGGCAGAGGAATTAAGAGAGAAAAAAAGAAAAATAAAAACAGAATCCATATCAGTTGAAGTTCCATATCTATTCAAATCTACTGCAGGAACCACAGAATATGCTGAACAGTTGGGGAACTCTCGGGTAAGCTACTATTGGATGGAAGCAAAAGGATTTTTGGGCTCAACAATTGAGATGGATTTGTCTCTTAAAACCAATGATAGTACAAACGGATGTAATGTCATACTTGATTCAATTAGGGCTGCAAAAATGTCCATTTCTAAAAAAGATCTAAGCAAATCAGAAATAATTTCTGCATATGCATTTAAGAATCCACCAAAAAAAATCAAAATCAGCGAATCAATAAAAGCATTTGAAGATGCATTTACCAACTGAGCAAACTATTAATGTACTTAGTAAGAGATAATTTTCTATGCAACAGGTTACTCATTCTGATGAAGCACCTAAAATTTTTGCCGATGTTAAAGAAATGGAAATTACAAGAGCCATTGCAAATGAATTTCATGCAGTATTAATTGACAGAGCAGACTCTGATGTAATAATAATCGGTGCAGGACCTGCCGGTCTTACAGCAAGCAAAGAGCTTGCAACCATGGGGTTCAGAGTATTGGTCATTGAACAAAACAACTACTTAGGAGGAGGATACTGGCTTGGCGGATACATGATGAATCCAGTTACGGTTAGAGCTCCAGCCCAAAAGATATGGGATGAGCTTGGAATCCCTTACAAAAAAGTATCAGAAGGACTATATCTCACACCTGGTCCCCATGCTGTTTCAAAACTTATTGCAGCTGCATGTGACGCAGGAGTCAAATTCTTAAATTTAACAAAATTCGATGATCTAGTTTTAAAGAACGGCAGGGTCGGAGGAGTAGTAGTTAATTGGATGCCTGTGTCTGCACTTCCAAGAAACATCACCTGTGTAGATCCAATCGCACTAGAATCAAAAATGGTAATCGATGCTTCCGGTCATGATTCTGTAGCTGTAAAAAGACTAGTTGATAGAAAGCTTGTAGAATGGAGAGGCATGGATCCCATGTGGGTCGATGATGGCGAAAACAGAGTAGTACACAAGACAGGTGAGATTTTTCCTGGTCTTGTTGTTGCAGGCATGGCAGTAACCGAAACTTATGGCATACCAAGAATGGGACCAACTTATGGCTCTATGTTACTTTCAGGCAAGAAAGCTGCTGAAGTAACAGCTGCAAAAATGAAAGAATTAAGAAGATAAACTATATTCAAGTAATTCTTAATTTGTTTGTTGAAACTCTCCAAAGTATTCTTATACGATGAACCTTCCGTACCTGAAATAAAGACAGATAGGTTAGGAGAATTTATCAAAGAGAAATTTTGTGTTGAAGTAGAAATAAGAGAGCGATTTTTTGAGTTCTTTAAAGATCCAACTAGAAAAATTGCATATGATCTAGCTGCATCAAGAATTTTTAATCCACTAACTCCTTTTGAAAAACACATTCCAACACCAGAGGAAGTAACCTTTGAAGAGAATTCATTTACAAATTTTACAAATACAAGTAATATCATAATGTATGATGGATTTGAATTCAAACAAATTATTGCCAATGCAATACCGCAATCAGAATCACAGTCAGACATGTTTCATCTTATTTGTACAGACAAGCTTACTTGCACATATGACTATGATGATTATAGATACCATGGAAGGGCAGTAATTTGTTCAAATCCCGGAATCATATCCATTACAGGCATAATTGAAGCCCCAGCAAAACCTCGTGAATATTATCTAAAAATGTTTGAAAATATCTCACAAGGACTTAACTTAGATGTTTTGAAAAATCAATTCAAAGGAAAATATCTAGAGTATCACGATGTGAAATTAAGTGAGATAATCAAGGGATATGCAATGCAAGTATTATTTTATTATTTAACTGGTCAACCATTTTGCGAGTCAAAGGACTGTAAGCTGTACAATGCCCACTGGCAAGAAGATATGCTGCATTCACAGATAGTATCTAACAAGCTTTGTGACCAACATCAAAAAATTCTAGATGAAATCATCCAAATACTGTGAATAATTTAAATATGAACTTCAAATCAATTTGATCAGTGCAAGCTGAGATCAAAGCAGAGTCCAAAAAACCTGAAACAAAGAGAAAATTCGATGTAATCATAATTGGTGCTGGCCCAGCAGGATATACTGCTTCAATATACATATCACGCGCAAGACGTGATACGTTGATGCTATCCGGAGTATTACCAGGCGGTCAGTTAATGCTTACAACGGAAGTTGAAAACTATCCGGGATTTTCAGACGGAATATTTGGCCCAGAGCTTATGATAGCAATGAAAAAGCAAGCTGAAAGAATGGGAACAACCATTATAGATGATGAAGTAGTCAATGTGGATTTCAAACACAAACCCTTCAAGGTTCTCACTTATTCAGAAGAATATGAAGCCGACGCTGTAATAATCTGCACGGGTGCAAACCCAAGAAAAATTGGTGTAAAAGGGGAACAAGAATTTAGTGCAAAAGGCGTTTCATATTGTGCCACCTGCGATGGGCCGTTCTTTAAAAATCAAGACATAGTAGTTGTCGGCGGAGGAGATTCAGCAGTAGAAGAGGCCACATTTTTAACTAAATTTGGCAAATTGGTTCATCTAGTTCATAGAAAAGACAGCCTTAGAGCAAGCAAGATCATGCAGGAACGTGCGTTTAACAATCAGAAGATAAAGTTTCACTGGAACAAAGTCATAGAAGAGATTTCTGGAAATGAAAAAGTAAATCAGATAATCATTAAGGATGTAGTAACTAACGAAAAACAGACGTTAAGTGTTGGCGCACTCTTTGTTGCAATAGGACATGAACCAAATACCAAGTTGTTCAAAGATCAAATTGAGCTTGATGATCAAGGATACATAGTTCTAAAAAATCATACCAAAACTAGTGTAAACGGAGTCTTTGCAGCTGGAGATGTACACGATCACAGATACAGACAAGCAGTTACTGCAGCAGGATTTGGCTGCATGGCTGCAATAGATGTAGACAAGTATCTTTCTGAAAATAAAAAATAATTACATGTAAGATGCAGTAGACAAATGCACTGCTTCTTTTATATATTTATCAAACTGTTCTTCTGTAAACACCTTTTGTTGGACATACAAGCTTTTGAATTTGCGACCATCATCTGCAAATATTCCAACTACACATCCCTTATCTAAAGAAAGTTTTTCCATTGCCGCATAAACAGCACCTGAAGATGGGCCCACTACAAGTTTTTCTTTTTCAAATAATTTTACCACTGCCGCAAAAGCTTCTTCGTTAGTTATTGTCATCCAGTCATCCACTAGGTTTTCACGCTTTTTGAACAAAACTGGTTTGTCTGATTCTACAAAGTTACGCAGTCCTTGAATCAAGTGATTTTGTTGAGGTTGAACCGCAATTGTCTTAATTTTCGGATTTTGTTCCTTCAGATAAGCAGAAATTCCAGTTATGGTGCCCCCAGTGCCAACACCTGTCAAGAAGTGTGTTACCTTTCCTTCAGTTTGCTTCCAAATTTCAGGTCCTGTGCCTTTGTAATGACCCATGAAATTCGCTTCATTTTCATATTGATTAGGCATGTAATAGATATCTGGTCTTGCAGACGATATTGCCCTGGCAAGTGCTATACTTTGATCGGTACCTGCACCTACTTTTGGACATAAATCATCACTTGTTTGGAATAACTTTGCACCAAGTGATTCAATTATTTTCTTTGTTTCCTCACTTGCTTTTTCAGGAATTACTATTTCGACTTTGTAGCCTAACAGATTAGCTATTCCAGTTAGTGCAATTCCAGTATTGCCAGACGTGGGTTCTATAATGATACTTTCATTCTTTTTTAATATTCCACGTTCTTCTCCATCTTTTATCATCCAATAAGCAGCTCTGTCTTTTACAGAACCAAATGGATTATGTGATTCTAATTTTGCATAAGAAACTACATTACCTGAAGAAAGTGAATTTAATTTTACAAGAGGAGTATTCCCAATTTTCTTTAAGACTTCAGAATCATTTACAACTTTTGTTGCCAAGTATTACTTCACCTTTTTTATGGTGAACTCTAGATCTTTTTGGTTCTTTTTTAATTCTAAAAGTTGATGACCATTTCTATTTACCCATCTAGATATGTCCTCCTCAGATGCAGGATCATCTGCAATCACTTTGAGAACATTCCCTACTGTCATTCTTTCAATTTCTATTTTTGTTCTAAACACAGGTTCGGGACAGAATAATCCACGTACATCAATTATCTTAGCTGGTCCTAATTCTGACATTCAATTCACCTTATAATTTAAAATGACCGCAACGTAATATTAAAATCTATTCTTGTGTATAGAAAATGTTTTGTCAAGTGAGGATCATAGGCAGTATTGCCCTCAAGTTACGTTCATACAAAATTGTATGATCATGATTTTTGAAATTTATTTTGTTAGAAAGTTTTGTTGTCAGATGTACTGCGATTTTATAAATAGCTGTCCACATCACGCTATTTGGATTGGATTCAAACGTTCTAATTAAAAATGTACAAAGTCCTGTCAGATGCGGATGAGTCTGCTGAAAATATGTTATAATATCATCTTTTGAATTTTCAATTTTATATTTTGCATGCTCGATCATTTCTTTACTTGTAACATAGCCAGTCTTACCAATAGAGATTTTCCCTTTACGCATTGCATACAATACATCTTCTAATATATTTTCAGAATCAATCAGATTGACACATCTTCCTAGTGTAGATACAACATGAGAATCACTACCTGCCACTTCTATCATGTTGTTGCTTTTCGCAAAATATGATGCGCGCAAATTGGAATATCTATCAACATTATTACTGTTAAAGACTTCAATTAGATCACAAAATATTGCTTGCTCACGCATACCATTACTTAGAGCAAATGGATGCGGTGCGCACGAAATAGCTCCCTGTGACTTAATCTCATCAAGAATTTCATCCAGAGTCTGTCCTGATTTTATTGTTTTAGAAAGTCCATATGCAATAACATGTATTCCAGTATCAGTAGTAATCTCTTCTGCTGGATAGACTTTGAGATTCTTGAACTTTTCATGGTTTTCTTTGTATTCAAGCAAGGCCAAAAATCCATTCAAAGTATTATGATTTGTGATAAAAAAGGCATCCAATCCAATCTTGTGAGCTTGTTCTAGTTGTTCAGAGATACTTACCCCACAATCATATGGTGTTTCTTTCAGACCAAGCTGAAAATTAGAAAATTCATTGTGACAATGTAATTCTACTTTTAAAATACTCAACGTCTATTCGTACTGCTTACCTTAGAATATATTCTTTATTTCAATGGTTGCACGTATAGTTACCTAAAGAGATCCTCATTTTTTGGTCTAAGCAGATTCTTCATGTCGCTTTTGGAATCATTAAATTTGTAATTTCTTACAATAGTAATTGGAGTACTGAGAGATTTACCCATCACTAGTTCTGATGCAGAACATATTTCATCTACAATTGCAATTTCAGTAACATGAAGAACTCTGCCAAAAGAATCTTTTGTTCCAACATAATCAGCAATCGCTGAAATACCAGCTAATCCAATAGCGCAGTTTGTTTGACCCATTCTAAATGGTCTGCCAAATGTATCTGATATTATCACAGCAACATTCTTTCCTGTTTTTTTCTTTATTGATTCTCTTAGTTTTTGTGCAGATGCGTTCGCATCTTTTGGCAATAGTGTAACATATCCCTGTTTGACGTTACTCTCGTCAACTCCAGCGTTAGCACATACAAATCCATGAACGGTTTCAGATATTATGATGCCATCACTTAATCTCACTATACGCTTTGATTCGTCAAGTATTTTTTGAATAACTTGTGGATCTTTTCTATATTCACTCCCAATACCCTTTGCAAGAAGAGACGGAGTTATTGTTGATAATTGTACAGTGTGACCTTCCTGTTTAGATATTATTTTCTGTGTTACTATTAGAATATCGTTGTCATTTATTTCTGGTTTTGATGTAGATGATAAAATCAATTCAGAAATGTCGTCATTTTGTTCTATTTCTTTATCTATCTTAACTGGAATTATTTCTAATGACATTTGTAAATTCTAATGTCTTTGGATTTAAAATAATATCTAATTATGTACAGTTTGTAATTCAATCTTTATTCCATAATGTTTGTTAATGATATCAACTAACAATGAGAGATCCTTTTCTTCAAGAGTTACGGTCGCCAAGTCTTTCACAATATCTTGTGCCCTAAATGCCACTCCAAGGCCGCATATATTAAAAAGTTTGATGTCATTTGCACCATCTACTACAGCAACAATGTTATCCTTTTTTTCCTTCCATTCATTTATTTTTATTATAGCAGATTTTGCCTTGTCAGAATCCACGTGAATTACTACATCATTTAATTTTCCATCTTTGAAAAGCAGTTCATTTGAAAAAACATGGTCAAGTCCTAATTCTTTTTTGAGTCTGTCTGTCATTATTGTAAATCCTCCTGAGACTGCAAGTAGCTTCCATCCAGCCGCCTTGAGTGCACGACATATTTCTTTTGCACCAGTCATGATTGGTAGAGAATCAGCAATTTCTTTGCATGTTTTATAGTCTATACCTTTTAGGATGTTAATTCTGGTTTTGAGACCTTCTTCCCAGTTTATGACACCTTCAATACCTTTTCGTGTAATCTCCCAAATTTCATCTTGTTTGTTTATTTTTTCAGCAAGAATTGGAAGAAATTCTCCATCAAGCAAAACACCTTCAACATCAAAAATTGCTAGCAACTAGTTTCAGTTTGACAACACAAATCTAGATTATATTAAGTTTTGATATATCGGAATTTTGATAAAACCACTAGCAATATATTTCGCAATTGCTGAAGAACATCATGGGCGAGCTTCCACACAAATATGAAGTTACTATCAAGGCAACCATTTCACCATACAAGCTTTCAGATAAGATCAAAGACGAGTTAAAAGCTTCAGGTATGATGGATGAAAAGGGCAAATTAAAATTGAAAGGTGTTAGCCCAAAAATGCTCAAACGAATGAAAGAGGAAGCTGTGGATTGCCCAGTTCTCAAATCAGAGATAGGATTCGTCCAATGCTTTGTTTGCCCAAATTTTCAAAGCAGAATAATAGGAAAAGTACTTTGTAAAGGCGACCCACTCTAAAGACCAGAAAGCTCATTAGTACATATCCCAAATTGATGTAAATTGAGTAAAGAGATAGGCATAACAGCCAAGAAAAATGAAAATTTTAGTGAGTGGTACACACAGATTGTAATCAAAGCAGAGCTTGCCGATTACGCTCCTGTAAAGGGCTTCATTGTACTCAGACCATATGGATACTCAATTTGGGAGTCATTAAAAAATTCACTTGATGAAAAACTAAAAAATACCGGTCATCAGAATGGTTTTTTGCCAATCTTAATTCCAGAATCACTTCTTAGTAAAGAATCAAAACATTTTGCGGGATTTAATCCAGAAGTTTTTTGGGTAACTCATTCTGGAAATTCAGAAATTGGAGATAAGCTTGCATTAAGACCGACTTCTGAAACGCTTGCGTATTCTATGTATTCTAAATGGATAAAAAGTTGGAGAGATTTACCATTAAAGATTAATTTTTGGAATACCGCACTACGTGCAGAAATAAAATCAACAAAACCTTTCCTTAGAACATCAGAATTCTTATGGCAAGAAGGACATACTGTGCATGCGACAAAAGAAGAAGCTGAGCAAGAGGTCATGTCAATACTTGAAATATATAAAAAAACAGTAGAAGAAGAATTGGCCATACCAGTAATTACTGGTAAAAAAACTGAGAAAGAAAAATTCGTAGGGGCAGTTTATACCACAACTATGGAGGCAATAATGCCTGATGGTAAGGCTCTCCAAATGGGAACGTCACATTTTCTTGGACAGAATTTTTCAAAACCGTTTGATGTCAAATTCTTAGATAAAAAAAATGTAGAAAAATTTGCTTGGCAGACATCATGGGGTGTTTCTTGGCGATTGATAGGAGCATTGATAATGGTTCATGGAGATGACAAAGGTTTAGTTCTTCCCCCTCGAGTGGCACCAATTCAAGTAGTAATTGTTCCAATTTATTATTCAGAGTCTGATAAAGATCAGATTATTACAAAATCAAAAGAAATAGAACAGATTCTATCAAAAAAGAAAATCAGAGTTCACATAGACACGAGAGATGAATTTACACCTGGCTACAAATTTCATGATTGGGAGATGAAGGGAGTTCCTTTAAGGATAGAGTTAGGACCAAAAGACCTAGCGAAAGGAAAGGTGGTATTAGTAAGACGAGATAATCAAAAAAAGACAGACCTTCCTTTTGACAATATTGAAATTGGTATCGAGTCATTGCTGAATGAAATACAGCAAAGTCTTTTTGAAAAAGCAAAGAAGACTCTAGCTGAAAAAACAAAGGATGTATTAGATTTTGAGAAATTTAAATCAGAGTTAGAAAAAGGTTTGTTTTTAAATTCTCCTTGGTGTGGTGATCAAAAATGTGAAGAAACGATAGAAGAGATAACCGGTGCAGACATACGGGTACTTCCTTTTGATAATAAAAAATCAGGTGCGCCGTGTCTTGTATGCAAGAAACCTAGTAAAGAAATGGCAATATTTGGTCGCGGCTATTAATTGCTAGAATTCGTTTTATCGTATAGCTATCCTGAATCTACTATAAGATTACTTTTCATTTCAGGATGGAGTATAGAATAATACTTGAACGTACCAGCTTTATCAGCAATGAAAAGGATTGTCTGTGCTTCGAAATAATTCAATTTTTTAGTATGTACGTTGAATTCATCTATGTTTAGATCCTGTTGTGATGAAGTTTCTTTATCCTCATTGATTACGTGAAGAGCTACTAGTTGTCCTTTTATCACATGGATGGAAGCATCAATTGCACCTGATGCCAGAGTTTTTTTGCCTTGTCTAGTTGATTGTTCTTCAAAAAAGTAACCATTCTGACTATCATGTGTAGCCAAGATGTAAATATTAGTTGGAGGTGAAAGAGCTGGAGTTGTTCCATTAACTGGAACCATAGTACCTAAGGCAAAATATCCACCAATTGATGCTACTGCAGCAATAACTGCAATACCAATAATTGTGCCCCGAGTAAAGAATTTATTTTTATTATTGTTTTTTTGATTTTTTCGCACTGTTAAATAACCTATGACTGTGTATATTTAGGTAACTAAGGTAATGATGAAGAACAAAGATTCGTAAAGGATATCTATTACTTCAAAAATATTTCACTTGGCGATAAGAAACGAAAAAAACCGAAGTGGTTCTTATAGCTGCAGTAATAATTCTTGCAGCCGTAGTTACAATTCAAGCTACTAATAGCAATCTCATTACAAGTAATTCTCTTGCCATACCACAGGGTCCCCAAGGTCCACCTGGCACACAAGGAATACAAGGCCCACCTGGCTCTCCCGGTCCATCAGTTCAGACATCAACTGGACAATCGGACCTTACATCAATATTTAAAAAAGTAGAAAATTCTGTTGTTCAGATAACAAGCAAAGTCTCAACTGTAGACAACAATATCATCGTAAACGGTATGCCGCTTCAAAGTCAATCTACTAGACTTGGCTCTGGATTTGTGTATGATAAAGATGGTCGCATTATTACAAACAATCACGTAGTGGAAGGATCAAAAACGGTCAATGTTACCTTTGTTGATGGAAATACATATACTGCTAAAGTAGTAGGAACTGATCCTGATAACGACATTGCAGTTATACAAATAATTGATAATTTTTCAGATGAAAATCTTACACCTCTAATATTTGGAGATTCGTCTCAACTTCAGGTGGGTCAGCAAGTAATTGCAATAGGCAATCCCTTTGGTTTGAGTGATACAATGACGCATGGAATAATTAGTCAGGTCGGTCGCCTTCTACCAAATGAAAACTTGGGATTTAACATACCTGATGTAATTCAAGTAGATGCCCCCATCAATCCTGGCAATTCAGGAGGACCGTTGCTAAACATTCAGGGAGAAATCATTGGCATGAATACTGCCATCAACACAAATACAGGTGAATTTTCCGGAGTTGGATTTGCCATTCCATCTAATTCAATTCAGAGAATAGTTCCACAATTAATCAAAAATGGAGCATATAGTCACCCATGGCTTGGCATAGCTGGAACTAGTATGAATCCAGATGTTGCATTAGCAAATGGATTATCCAGAAATTACAAGGGAGTGATTGTTGATCAGGTTGTAAAAGATGGACCTGCATACAAAGCAGGATTAGTACCAGCTACTGTGGATAACAGCAACATTCCTCATGGAGGAGACATAATCACTGCAGTCGATGGTCACACAATTAAAACAATCTATGACATTATTGCCTACGTTGATGATCAGAAATCTGTTGGCGATAAAATAGTTTTAACAATAAATAGAATGGGTAAAACAATGGATTTGACTTTATTACTGCAAGCAAGACCTGCAGCAAATTAATTTTTTCTAAATTGAAAACTAGTTTAATAAACTAAAATTCCAAAGCTTATCAGTTGCTTTTTTAATTCCAATTCTTGATCTTGCCTTAATTTCAGATTTTTTCATTTCCTTGCCTTCAATAACAAATAGACTGGAAGGTTTTGTGAGATCCTCGCCGTATTGCTTTTTTGTTATCTGTAATGCCTGTGTAAGTTTTGCAGGTCCATTGGTAAGGTTTGAGATCATTGTGGTTTTTCGTTGCTTTATCATAAAATGAACTCCTTCTATTGGTTCAAGTGCTCGAAAAAGAACGGCACCTGCTTCAAAATCATTATTTTTTGCGACCACGTTTACACAATAATGCATGCCATAGGTGAAATAGACATATGCTTTTCCTACTTGCCCAAACATTGCTTTGTTCCTCTCCGTCATTCCTACAAAAGAATGACTAGCCGCGTCATCTTTGTACCTATATGCTTCTGTCTCAATTATCATACCAGAGATTATTTTTTTGCCAATTCTTCGTACAAGCATCTTGCCTATCAAGTCCTGAGCAACATCAACTGTATCCCTATCATAAAATGAACGTGAGATTATTCTCATGATAAAGTCTCGACTTGAATTCCTTTTTTTATTTTCTCAAGCGTTTCGACTAGTGCTTTGATGTCATCTTTTAAGACTTGTTTAAGACTAGGAGTGTATATTACTGCAGCTGGATGTATAGTAAGAAAATACAATTGATTATTTTTTTTAATTATTTTACCTCTGTTCTTTGTAATAGAGTCACCGCCTAAGATAGAGCCATAGGCAGTATTTCCAAGTATACAGATAATTTTGGGTTTGATGATATCAAGCTCACCAATCAAATATTGCTGGCAAGAATTTTTTTCTTCTTCAAGTGGAATCCTGTTGTTTGGCGGTCGACATTTTACTACATTTGTTATAAAAACATCAGCTCTTGAGAGACCAGCATATTCTAGTGCTTCTGTTAAAATTTTTCCTGCACTACCTACAAATGGCTCACCCTCCAAATCTTCGTTTCTTCCAGGTGCTTCTCCTATAAACACTATTTCTGCGTTGTAGTTTCCTTTGCCTGCAACAGCATTAGTTCTTGATTTTGAAAGATTGCATTTTGTACATGATATTACTTGTAACCGTAATGTATCCATCAAATCTGACATTTATACTCCCACACTTTTTACTGTAGCAATTCCTCTCACATGAGGTCCACCGTTACCCATTCGCATAATTTGCATGGGATCCCCTTTACCACAATTTGTAATTGGTCTTACTGTGAAATCTTTTCCGCATGCGTCAATTGAGTTAAAAAAATCAGGCGCAATTCCCATAACAATTACGTCCCTAAGTAATTCTTTTAATTCACCGTTTTCTATCTTCTGTGCAAACTGGCACGATATGCTCCAGTTGTATCTCATCATGTCAATAGATGGAATTTTCATGTTAGAAATAAGATAGCCATTTTTTACTTCTTTTATCATTTCTTGAGGATCCCAATCTCCTCCTTGTATGCACGTGCATGCCATTCTAATTAATGGCATAAATCCATAGCCTGTAGCTCGCATTCCAGAATTTGGTTCCGTATTGAAAATTGACGCAGTTTCTCTGCTTTGCATGTGATTTACTAGAACGCCTTTTTCTATCAGCGTTTTTGGTTTTGCAAAAACTCCTTCATCGTCATATTTGTAATATCCAAGACTTGGTAATGTAGGATCATCTATTACATTTAATTCCTGAGAGCCAACTTTTTCCCCTAGTTTTCCTGCCCACCAAGCACCTCCTGCCCAAGCCATTTCCTTTCCAAGTACTCTATCTGCCTCTGACGGATGACCAAGAATTTCATGTGCAAGAAGAGCAACAAAATCAGGATTCATTACAATTGTTGTTTTTTCTTCTTTAGCGATTTTGGCATCTAAAAGCTCTGAAGCTTTCTGTGCTACAAATTCAGCTGTTTTCATAATGTCATTTTTATCTAATATCATCTCCAATCCTCCCCTGCCTCCTTCTGTAGCATTAACAGATTCTGTCAAACCAGATTCATGTGCAGTTGCAGTAACATTAGCTATTGTGTCTTGGAATCTTTGAGTTATTTTTGTACCATCGCTGTTTACAAAATATTTTGAAAAAGTGTCATGCTCCATAGATAATGAAGATTTATGAATTCTTTTTTTACTTCTTATTATTCTGTCACATTCAAAACCAATTTTTGTCATTTCCTCCAATGTGGGTTTCTTGGATACAGAAAAATTTACCTCATCTACACATACATGACTCTCCGCAAGTTTTACTTTCTGTTTTTTATTTGTAGAATAATGTAATGCGCTTTTTACTGCGTCCATAGTTGCATTTTTTATTTCATCCAGTGACTTTGGATTAGAAATTGAAAAAAATCCCCATGCCCCATTAGCGAGTACTCTAATTCCTAAGCCAGAATCTCTTGAAGATGTAAAATGTTCAATCTCACCATTTTCTAGAAGAAATCCGTCACTTTCTACTGTTTCAGCTCTAACATCACAATATTGAGCACCAGATTGAATTGCAAACTGTGTTGACTTTTCAGCAAAATCCTCCAATTCCAATATAGAATAATCTGGTTGTTCTCAACTATTTATTTATGCTAGAGGGGACGGATTTTTCAATTTTCCTAAGTGTAAAGGAGAACGTAGCACCTTTACCCAATTCACTTTCTACCCATATTTTGCCACCGTGAGTTTCAATTATGCCTTTACAAATGGAAAGCCCAAGACCACTACCACCTTTTTCTCGCGTTGAAGATGTATCTACCTGATAAAATTTTCTAAATATTTTATCAAGAGCGTCATGTGGCAATCCAATACCATTATCCTTAACTAATACCTTGATTTCATCAGGCAGATCTTCAACAAAAATATCTACTTTTCCTTTTTTTGTCGTTGCCTTGAACGCATTTTTAATTAAGTTAGTTAGCACCTGACTTATACGCTCTTCATCATAATATGCATAGATGTCTGTCTTGACATGGTTTACAAGTTCTATTTCATCTGAGATTGCTTGTGGTGTAATCAATGTTATTATTTTTGAAATAGTGTCTTTGAGATTGTTCGTTTGTTTTATAATTTTGAGCTGGCCTAGTTCTAGTTTTTGTGCATCAAGTAGATCTGATATCAATTGCAATAGTGTTGTAGAGCTAGATTTGATTATCTCTAATCGTTCTTTTTGACTTTTGTTAAGATGGCCTAAGTGTTCACCAAGTAAAATATCGGCATATCCTTGAATTGGTACCAGAGGAGTTTTCAATTCATGAGTAATCATTGCCAAAAATTCATCTTTTGCAATCTCAATCTTTTTTGCTTCTTCTTCCTTTTTTTGTATAGTCTCTGACATAAGATTGAATGTGTGTGCCAAAGTACCAATTTCATCACTTGTGGTATAATTTATTTTTTCACCGTAGAAACCTTCCTTTACACGAGAGAGTGCCATAGTAAGCATAGCCAGTGGGTTAAATGATTTTCTAATTGTAAACATCACTATAATAAAAACTGCAATGTCTGCTACAAGCAATGCTAGTACAACATTAACTTTCTCTTTTAGTTTATCATCAATTAATTTATTCCATCCATCTACAAAAAGTCCAGTTGAAGAAAGCATTACATCTCTTTGTGCCTCTAGATCTCGTAGTGACTTTCCAAATTCTGCAGAAAGTAAAGGCGTCGATTCAATAAATTTTACTTTTGCTTCTACAGATTCCCATAATGGATCAAGATAACGCAGGGATGCGGAATTTTCCCTAGGAATAGCTTGAAGTGTTTCTGGCGTTATCTGTACTCCGTCAGTATCCAAATTATCCAGTGAGACTCCTTCTAATTTTCTAAGATCAGCATCAAACATAATCCTATCTTTTTTAATTATATCAGAACTGTTTCCTCTTTCCCCAATTGAGATAAGAAGTGTGTTTTCACCAATTGATTTTGTAAGTGTTACAAGTTCTGCCGCAATTTCTTTATGCCTATTATAATTTCTGTCAAGTGGCAAAAGATCGTCAGATACACCGTTTGTTAATGTTATCAACGCTCCGTCTTTTTCCAAGATGTATTTTAATGCATTTTTGACATCAGGGTTAAAGACAGATTCTTGTCTAATTTCTTCTGCTTTTTGTTTGTAAAGATTCCACGCATTACCAACATCAGCGTATTTATCTTGCAGCTCACTTGGTGCAGCAACTATTGCAATTCCATTTAATTGTCCGCCACTACCAAGTAAATTGTAAGTATTTTCAAAGTCGGTAATTTGTTGAGTAAGGGTCTGCCTATCTATTTCATTTCCACTTGCTATAGAGTTTGCAGTTCCTGCAATTCTCTCAACTGTAACCTTAAGATTGCTTGCGCTGCTAATTGAATGCAATACTGCTTCATTTTCCTGCGATGCCTGCAAAAGTACAAATAGATTAAGCAATGAAGCACCTATTATAACGGCTAACAAAACATACGTCTTAGAAACGATCTTCATTTTGTAGTAGGTTTAGACTAAGAGCCTATAAAAGTTGGCATGAAAATAGTCTTTTCATTAGTTAAAATGTCTGATCACTTTCATAAGATTGCAAGACAAGAGATCCAAGAAGAATTGGATAACCTAAAACAAATATTATTGCAATGCAATGATGATACCGATATTTCCAATAATGGCAATAAAATTGAAAAACATCTACATAAAATAAAAGGACTTGCTCCCATGATGGGTCAAAATAATGTTGGCGAGATTGCCAAGTTAAATGATGCCATACTAAGACACATTATCGAAAATGGAATGTTAGGTGGAGCATACCAAATTATCAATGAATCATTACATATGATGCAAGAAATTTTTAATGACACTAATAAAAAAAACATAGATGAATTCAGAACAAAAATCCGTAATACTTTTTCTCATATTTTTAATCAATAATACATAACTTCACTTAAATACAATTGAACCTAATTTTTGTTAAAGCATGGCACGCATAATGATAGCTGATGATTCAGATGCAATACGGATGGTATTAAAAGATATTTTAGATATTGGGCATCATGAACTTGTAGCAGAAGCAACAAACGGATTTGAGACGGTTGAAAAATTCATTGAAACAAAACCCGACTTATTACTACTTGATATGGCAATGCCAAAAAAGGACGGTATTAATGCCTTAAAAGAAATTCTTGCTGCAAATATCAATGCTAAAATTGTTATGATAACTGCAAGTGACAGTGTCAATACAATGACTACATGTATTAATGCTGGTGCATTGGCATATCTGTTAAAGCCCTTTAATTTTGAGGATGTCCTAAAAACTATTACCAAGATACTTGATGGTGCAAAGAACTAGCTGTATTTGAATTCTAAGACATCCCTGTTCTTATATAGAAAAATCTTGTCAGGTAGCCAAGTCATGGCTCGTGTAATGATTGCAGAGGATTCTGATGCAACTAGACTAGTTTTAAGAGATTCACTCAAAATAGGACATCATGAAATAGTAGCTGAAGCAATTGATGGAATTGAAGTAATAAAAAAATTCAGTGAGACAAATCCAGACATATTATTATTAGATGTAGCAATGCCAAAAAAAGATGGAATGACCGCACTCAAGGAGATAATGTTATCTAATCCTGATGCGAAAATTATCATGATAACTGCAGACGAAAATTTTTCTACTATTTGTAAAAGTGCTGAAGATGGCGCTCAGGCATTCATAATGAAACCATTTAGTTTTGAAGATGTACTAACTGCAGTTACGATGGCACTTAATTAGAATCACAAATTAGTTGATCTAAAACCTTCACTTCTAATCCATTTAAAGATACATCCATTAAATTATTACTTACAAGCGTGCTATTTTGGTATTGTATTGTTGATTGAATGTAATCATCTCTACAGCTATGATTAAAAAGCGCAAAAGAATCTCAATAATAGATGGAAAGGATTGTAACCGATACCAGTATCATCATTAATGGAGAGATTACAAAATTAATTGAAACAGGTAATCTAAATAATTGTGAGATAATAATTCCTGTTGCAGTACTTGATGAGCTACAATCTCAGGCTTCCCAAAGTAAAGAATACGGATTTTTTGGGTTGGGAGAAATAAAAAAAATTCGTGAGTTGTCTGAAAAAAATAACATTACTTTGAGATTTGAAGGAGAAAGGCCAAGCATGGATGACATTAAACTTGCAAGTCATGGAAGAATAGATGCAATAATTAAAGACATAGCAAAGAAAAATAATGCTACCTTTTACACCGCAGATTATGTTCAAGCACTTGTGGCCCAAGCCGAGGGCATTAAAACCAGATATTCAAAGCCAGACATTAAGACAAATGACCTAGAATTTGAGAAATTTTTTGATGCTCAAACAATGAGTGTTCACTTAAAAGAAGGAACAAAACCCATGGCAAAACGAGGAAAACCAGGGGCATTTACACTTGTAGATCTCGAGGATAAAATTCTTACAAAAGACTATCTTAGTAACATAACAACGGAGATCCTTGAAGCATCAAGAATTAACCAGTCAGGACAAGTCGAGATTTCAAAGCCAGGAGCATTAGTAATTCAGTTTAAAGACTATAGAACAACAATAACACATCCTCCTTTTTCAAATAGTTATGAAATAACCATAACACATCCAATAATAAAATTATCTCTGGAACAGTACACCATATCTGAAAAATTAATGACTAGATTTTCAGAAAAAGCAGAGGGTATTCTTATTTCGGGATCCCCCGGCTCTGGAAAAAGCACGTTTGCTTCTAGTCTTGCTGAATTTTATTCCAAAAAAGGCAAAATAGTCAAAACTCTTGAATCACCAAGAGATTTACAAGTTAATGAAAAGATAACTCAGTATACTCATCTTGATGGTAGTTTTGAAAATTCGGCAGATATTTTGCTTCTAGTAAGACCCGACTATACGATCTTTGATGAAGTTAGAAGATTTCAAGACTTTAGAGTATTTGCAGATTTGAGGTTAGCAGGTGTGGGCATGGTCGGAGTTGTTCATGCAAATGCGCCATTAGATGCAATTCAGCGATTTATTGGAAAAGTTGAGCTTGGCATGATTCCTCACATATTAGATACAGTGGTATTTGTAAAAGCTGGAAATATTGCTCAAGTTTATGAATTAGAATTCAAAGTCAAAGTTCCAACTGGCATGACCGAACAAGACCTAGCAAGACCAGTAATAGAGGTACGAAATTTTGAGAATCATAATTTAGAGTATGAAATCTATACTTATGGTGAGGAAAACATCGTTATACCAATCTCAAAAGAAGCGAAAAGCGGCGGTATAGAAAAACTTGCAGAATCAAAAATAAGAGAGACAATACGTAAATTTGATTCAGAAGCAGAAATTGAGATCCTATCAAATAATAGCATACGAGTACGAGTAGACAAAGAAGTCATGCCGTCAATAATTGGACGCGGTGGTGCTACAATAAATGATCTTGAAAAAACTCTTGGAGTACATATCGATGTAGAGTCAAAAGAGGAAACTTCTTTTGGAAAAGGGGAGTGGTTTGAAATGTCTGAATCAGGAAATAATCTGATACTTGAAGTAGATTCTAGTAAAACAGGAATGTCTGCAGATATTTATGTGAAAGACAAACTTGTAACGTCATCATATGTTGGAAAAAATGGCAAGATAATTATTTCTAAAAAATCTGATAGTGGAAAAAGAATAATGAAAGCAGCAATGTCAAAACATGATCTCAGAATAGTTATATGAAATTAATCACTCAAAATTACTAAGAATCTTCGGATTTGCTTTCAAATATGTGATAAATTTTCGTAGCTGTTTTATCGTTTTTGGATTAAGATGGTGTTCTATTCCTTCTGCATCTTTATTTGCTGCAACATGATCGATTCCAAGTATCTTAAAGAACTCTAATAGTATTCCATGTTTTTGTCGTATTGTGGCTGCAACTACATTACCTTTTGAAGTCAAATTAATTCCTCGATATTTTTCATACTCCAAGTATCCATTTTCATCAAGCCTTTGCAACATCTTTGTCACCGAAGGTGCGCTGACATTCATGTATCTAGAAATATCAAGCGTATTTGCATATCCTTTTAGCTCTACTAGTTCTGATATCACCTCTAGATAATCTTCCATTCGTGAACTAGAATCCGCCCTGGCTGACTTGTGAGCTTCCTTTATAGACTCCAGTCTTTCAGCACGTTTTTCCTTCATATTTTGTCGAGATACACCTTGAATGATATAATCTGTTCTCTTTGTATAAGAAATCTTTACCTGATTGTGACTGATCTTTACCATGGAATTTTAACTATCAAAAAATGGAGTTCCCAGAATGGATGAGCATTATAAGAAGCATATTGCTAGAATTAAAAAAATCGGAGAATCTGCCAAAAGAAGGACTGAGATTTATTCAGGACTTGCCAGCCTAGATGACAGGGGAACTGCGCGTTCTTTAGGATCTTTACAACGTGCATCTGCACCTGGAAAAAAACTACAAAAGATAGGATTCATCCTGTTTTGGATTCCAGAGCCATTAATGATAACAAACGCAGTGGCAGTTCCTATGATTATAGCTGGAAAGTGCATGACCAGAGTTTACAACGGAGCTACCATTTCAGATGTAGGACATGAAACTAGGAACACGTTTGGAACAATTAACGACATCAAAGCGCATATGAGATAAGCTAGAAATTTTTATTATTTTTATTAGCAAAAACACACACATGCAGATATAATAATTTTTCATGCCATTGGTTTTTAACTAGAACTTTTTCTTCATATGATGTGGCATCAAGAGCCCAAGTTCTAATCCCTATAGCAATTGCTGCAGTTATAATAGGAGTTGTCGGGGTGATAACAATACCATCTGATTCCAAGCTTGCGGAAACCAAGTTTCCAATGGGAACAGTAAAGCTTGATGATGTCACTCTAGATGTGCAGATATCTGAAACGGATGCACAAAAGACCCGCGGTTTGATGTTCCAAAAACAACTGCCATATGATAAAGGAATGATCTTTGTGTTCAATAATGAACAGATAGTGCCCATATGGATGCTAAACATGCAGTTTCCATTGGATATAATTTGGTTTGATTCATCTGGAAATGTAGTTCACATAGCAAAAAACGTAGCTCCTTGCAAATCTGCAATTGAGACAGCAACTTGTACGGTCGACAATGGCGGTGAAAAGAACGCCAAATATGTTTTAGAGGTAACAACAGGCTTTGTTGACAAGTTCAACATCACAGAAAATTCCAAGCTTCAGATAATTTCTATTTAGTATAATTTTTTTTAATAGATTGTTTTACTTCTTCAAAGGCTGTTTGTACCTCACTTACCGCAGCCTCGTTTTCTAATGTACTGATATCTCCAATCTCATCTCCCTTTGCAATTGCTTTTAGTAGTCTTCGCATTATTTTACCACTACGCGTTTTTGGCAGCCTTGAAACAAAATACAACTGTTCAGGTGTAGCTATTGGACCTATGACATTTCTTATGTGAAGTATGATTTCATTTTTCAGAGTCTCACTACTTGAGTAACCATCCCGTAGGACCACAAATGCAATTATCGCTTCTCCTTTGACATCATGTGGAATGCCACACACTGCAGATTCTGCAACAGATTTATGCGATACAAACCCACTTTCAAGCTCTGCAGTCCCAAGCCTATGACCTGCAACTTTTAGAACATCGTCTGCTCTACCTAACATCCACAAATATCCTTCTTTGTCCTTTATGGAATAATCACCTGTATAGTAACTCGTTTTGTATCTAGACCAATAGACTAGCTGGTATTTTTCATCATCGTTCCACAATGTCAAGAGCATGCCAGGCCATGGTTTTCTAATTACAAGATATCCTTTGGTTTCTGGAGCAACTTCATTTCCTGCTTCATCAACTACTGTAATGTCAACTCCTGGAATTGGTCGTGTAGCAGAACCTGGTCTGAGCGGAATTGTCTCCAATCCAGGTACAGGCGTTATCATTGCACCGCCAGTTTCTGTCTGCCACCAAGTATCAACAATAGGACATTTCTTTTTACCTATAACATCATAGTACCACTTCCAAACCTCTGGATTAATCGGCTCCCCAACTGTTCCAAGCAAACGTAATGATGAAAGATCATAAGAGTTTGTAATACCATCACCAGATTTCATGAACATGCGGAGTGCTGTAGGGGTTGTGTAAAATATTGTTACTTTGTATTTTTGAATGATCTTCCACATTCTTTCAGGTGTTGGAAAATCTGGAGCTCCTTCATACATCACTTGGGTTGCACCATGTAATAACGGACCATATACAACATAGCTGTGTCCTGTAACCCACCCAATATCAGCTGTACAAAAATAAACATCAGAGTCTTTGATATCAAAAATCCACTTGAATGTAGAATACAAGTGCGTAAGATATCCTCCAGTACCATGTAGTACGCCTTTTGGTTTTCCTGTTGTACCAGAAGTATAGAGTATGTACAAGGGATGAGTGCTTTCCAGTTTTTCTGGCTCACAGTTGGGTGAGGCATATTTCATAAGATCGGACCATTTTTTGTCCTTCGATGACATGGTTATTGGAATTTTTGTGCGTTCCAATACAACTACATTTTGTACAAAATCAAGACCTAAAATTGCTTCGTCTATTGTCTCTTTTAGTTTTATAACATTACCACGTCTGAAAGCACCATCAGCGGTAATCACAATTTTTGATCCAGAATCTTCTACTCTGTCTTTAATTGATTTGGCACTAAATCCAGAAAAAATTACAGAATGAATTGCGCCAATTCTTGCGCATGCAAGCATGGATACCAGTAATTCTGGAACCATTGGAAGATAGATTGTTATTCTATCTCCTTTTTGTACTCCAAGTGATTTTAGTACATTTGACAACTTGTTTACCTCAATCCATAAATCATGATATGTAATGACACGACTCTCACCATTCTCACCTTCCCACAAGAGAGCAGTTTTTGCCGAATTTTTTTGTATGATTACATCAAGTGTATTATATGAGGCATTGAGCTTACCTCCAACAAACCACCTTCCAAATGGCGCATCCCATTGCAAAGTATCATGCCACATCTCAAACCAGTGAAGGTTTTTGGCCTGCTCTGCCCAGAATGTTATAAAATCTTCATCTGCTCTTTTTCTTGTCTTTGAATCGCTGTTTCCAAGACCTATTAAATAATCAGGCAACAATATACCTCATCTAGTCTCTTAAAAAAAAGATTTGTCCAAAAGGAGGTCTGGAGCGAACACTATCCTATTCTTTTGACTTATTGGGATGACATTCTACTAAGCCAATCTGAATCTTGAGACTCTTCTACACCGTCAGCTCCAATGGCAACAGGCTTTTGCGATGATGTGGGGGGAGTCGTATTAGTAATCGCTGGGCCAGGTATTATTGGTGCCACAGTTTTAGTTGGTTCTGTAATCGGGTTGCTTTCTACTTTTCCCAAGTACGAAACGGCGGCTGAATGAAGTTGTTCCTTTGGGTTTTCTGTCCGCTCCACATTTTCCACGGAAAGGTCTAATATTCTATGTTGAATATTTACAATTTCTGCCTTTTCATGCTCTATGTGTTCTATTATTTCTACAGTCTGTGTCTTTACAGATTCATACTTTGCATCTGAAATCTCGTTGCTCTTGTATTGCAACTTGGCATCAAACACAAGCATTCTGATTGACTTGAGTTGGCTATCCAACTCTCCCAGTCTGTGATCTAGTTTTTCTTTGATCTGTTTTTCGGATTCGTCTAGAGTTAGCAGTTTCATCTTGTATTTTTCGTGGATGAGCTCTGCATCCTCCTTCATGTCGTCGTTATCAGATACGATGTCTATCAAAGCTCGTATTCGGCGTAATGTAAGACCCTTTTCACGTAACAACCTTTGAGCTTCTAATCTCCACCTAGGGATGAAAATTACAAAAGCCCCCTGTACGACCAGTTGTTCAAATGGTATCTGCCTAAGTCCTTCAGAGCCACAATCAACACCTACGGTTTGTACACTTCCGTCGATATCAGTTATAGTGCCGACAACTTTGCCGATAAAAGTGCCGTACATGTCCTTAACTTGCTTGCCGATAAACTCGATCTCTTCTTTGCTCATTGTGTACAGGTTTTAGAATCAATATAATCAACAAAGTGTTAACAAGCTTTCGAGTTTTGGTAAGATCATTTTAGCTAAGTTTAAGAGAGGGTTTTTGGAAAATTTCGCAATTTTAAAATGTCTTTCTCCGATATCAAAATCATGATTCAAAAAGAAGATCTGGACGAAATTCTGCATTTTGTATCAAAAAGATGGGTAGACCTAAGCCGCGATGAGCAAAACAAATCCTTTGAAAATTTACCAACCAACTTTTGGATGAACTCCATTGGAGGAGCAGCTGGTACTGGCAGGTGGATAACGACATTGATGTATACTGAAGATGAATCGGAAGCTGAATCATTTAAAGAAGTTTTGCTTCGCTGGCAATCAAAACATAATTCTACAATGCATAGTTCGCCTGATCTAATTCAAATTGGAAAAAAGTAGATTATTTATAATTGGGTAGTAGATGTCCGATCATAATGTCGGAATTTTCTAGTTCTGAAAAAGAAATTTTATCAAAGCATTTTTCAAATGTAGAAGACTCTGTCTTTGCAATAATTACACCAAGACAAGTTGATCGCGGTGCACTGATGTCAAGATATAGTAGATCGGATAAGAGTATGCGAAAAATTTTTCTTGATGAATTTATACAAAACGAAAATCGCGGTGAAGAATTTTATAATAGAGTTTTACTTGAATATGGAGATGATTCTGTTGCTGAGCTTGGCGAAGCGCAAATTGCCATCGAAGGACTATCAAACATTGCAGTAAAAAAAATTGAAGATCGCAGAATTGGTTTGTCATATCTTGAAAAATCTTCACGCTATGTAACATGGGATAAAAAAATTAATGGCGAATACAAATTTTTTAGAGAACCCGACATCATGAATTCCAAATATGCAGACAAGTATTTGGAATCATGTAATTTTGATTTTGAAATATATTCAAAAAACATACAACCAATGATTTCTTATATTCAAGAAAGAGAACCTGTCAACAACCAAAAATTTAAAAATACTGCAGGAGAGGAAGTTTTCTTCTCACATCTCTCAAGTGAGGAAGATATCAAATCAGCCACAAGAATTTACAATGCAACAATAAAGGCAAAAGCACTTGACATATTACGAGGCATTTTACCTGCATCTACTCTTACAAATGTAGGAATAACTGGAAATGGTAGAGCCTTTGAGTATTTACTTATCATTTTGCACAGCTCAGGACTACAAGAAGAAAGAACACTTGCATCAAAGATACATCAAGAGCTTGATACTACCATCAAGTCTTTTGTGAAAAGAGCTGATGACAGGTACGGTAAGGCATTGCAAAAATATCTAAATGATCTAAAAACAACTACCATTAATTTAAATAAAAAATATCTTAAACTCAAAAAAAGTCGTAGTTTTCTTGTCAACCTTGTTGATTTTGAATCAGCAAAAAAGGCAGAGGAGAACATAATTTCTGCCATACTATATGAACAAGCACAAGGAATTTCATACAATGACATACTTGTTCAAGTAAAGAAGATGGGGTCACCAACGAGAAAAAAAATCATACTGTCATTTATCAATATTCGCCAAAATAGACGACATAGACCGCCCCGTGCCTTTGAAATGACAGAATATACTTTTGATTTTTTAACAAACTTTGGAATGTTCCGTGATTTTCACAGACATAGAGTCTTAACATTAGAAAGACAATTGCTTACAACAAATCATGGATTTTGTATTCCAGATGAAATAGTATCACTAGGAATCAAAAAGGATTTTGAAGACTGTATGTACAAATCAAAAGAAGTCTTTGACACAATATGCCAGAAGATGCCAGAGCAAGCACAATATGTGGTAAACTTTGCGTACAACTATCCATTTTTTATGCGATTAAATTTAAGGGAAGCAACACATTTGATTGAGCTTAGAACTGTGCCACAAGGTCATCCTGACTACAGAAAGGTTGCCCAAAACATGTTCAAATTGATAAAAAAAGCGCATCCAAGTCTTGGTAGTATAATCAAGTTTGTAGATCTAAACGAGTATAAGCTTGAACGTCTAGAAGCTGAGAAAAGAATAGAAGAAAAACGCAAAAAGCTTGAAATCTAGATTTGAAATAAAGATCTCGTATTACTTATTTGAACCATTGCTCTAGAGTATGACTTTTTTTCTCAATTGATTTTTTTAATCTGTTAATTGATGTTTCCACTCTTTCACGCGAAAAACTTCGTTCAGAAGATAGATAGTTAATAATTCCTGTAAAATCAATTTCTCCAAATTTTATTTCAGTCACATTAGCAATATTAGGTTGCAAAAATATTTGCCGGATTTGGTTGTAATTTATCTCTTCTAGTTTTTCTTGGATTTGTGGAATTGCTTCAAGCTTACCGTGTTCTTTTATTGCTTTGAGTGCAGTTTTCGGTCCGATTCGTTCAAAACCATTTGGATTAAAATCAGTACCGATTAAGATGCCCACGTCAACTAGTTGCTCTCTTGTAAGACCAAGATCCGCAAGTGTTTTTTGCAGATCAATTATCTCAGGTTCAATTTCAATTGTAGTGTTTCTATTTGGTAACTTTCTTTTGCCGCTATTTGAAAAGTTTCGAACTAGTTTTTTTGCCCCAAAAAGCAATGAATCAAAGTCTTGACTTGCAGATGCATATGCTTGTCCTGTTATTGTAAGGTTAGCAGCAGTCGCCTCACCTTCAGAAGGTGCCTGTATATAGGGAATACCGAAAAGTCCTAAAAGATGTTTAGAGTCTTCCACCATGTCGTCTTTTAGTATGGATGTTTGTTGGGCGTATTTTTTTGCCTCATCATACCTTCCTTCTGTGAGTGCCTTTTCAAATCTGATTGTAGCGTCTTTTTTGATCTGTTTTCTTCTTTCTATCTCGGCAGATTTTAGCGATGGTGGTTTTCCATCAAAAACATAAACTGGCTTTATGCCAAGTGATAAAAAATTAACATTTCTATAAAATAGACCAGTTATGTGACTGGTAATTCTTCCTCTCGAATCTGTTAAAGGTAGTCCCTCAGGACCACGTATTATGGATAAAAACTGGTAAATTGCATTATACGCATCTATTGCTACAACCTTGGAAGAAAAGGATTCCAGGTTTGTTTTTTCTCGGTTACAAAGCGCCTTTAGATCTAAACCCACAAAATGATATTAAAACTAGTGAATTTTTGCTTTTCCTATTTCTTACGAGTCCCAGATTTTGCTTCCCAACCGCGTTCTATGATTTCTTCATAAATGTTTGAAAGTTTTGGAATCGCTTCTCCTTTTTCAGCAGCAGTCTTTACTTTTTCCCTGTAATAGTTTTCAATTGCCTTGGCAACCTTGCCATCAATGGTTATAGAAATTCTGGATTTTGGCATCTACCATCAGACCTGCAATTAGGATATTAAACAGGCAGATATCAATAATAAACTATCTATTATCAATTTTTACACTCAAACCAGTACAAAGCCATCTTTTGTTGTTTTTAGAGTGATCGTTTTGTCTTTTGGGAGTCCCAAATCTATCAAAAACTCTTCAACGGTCATATCATCTGAAAGTGCATATTTTTTGCCCTCAAACTCAACGGATACAGTTTTTTTGGTTAGGACTTCCAATTGCTCTTTATAATAAATAGTCTACTTTATATCCTTTATTATATATTTGATCACTTTAATTCTAACTGTATTTATTTACCAGAGTAAGAGAGCAGACAGGCTGCCAGGTTAGCCAAGCGGTACGGCGACCGCCTCGAGATCAAATACAAGGTAGCGGTTGTGCTTCTGCACTCAGGGGTTCGAATCCCTTACCTGGCGCCTTGATTTTTTAATCTAAAATTTATTTTTTAAGAAATTTGAAAAGTTTGTAGAGATCTACTATTTGAATTAAATAAAATGCGATTTTAGAAAAGTTTCTGTAGATTTATAACCAATTTCAATTTTATCAAAGTAAAAATGGGCCTAGTTTGAATCAAAAAACGATTTGAAAAAAATTCTTTTAGATTATTTTCCAGGAAAACCAAGACCTGTTCAAAAAGAAATACTTGGCAGGGTTGAATCTGCACTAAAGTCAGGATATAAAAAAATTATAATTCAATCACCTACGGGTACTGGAAAGTCGTTTCTTGCTGCAACTATAGCACGTTGGCAAGGTTCATCATCCATTCTTACTGCAACAACAGAACTACAAGATCAGTATTCCAAGGACTTTGTATACATGAAAACGGTCAGAGGAAAGACACACTTTCCATGTTTACAACTAGACTCTCTTGATTCTTGCAGTAAAGGTCTTTGTTACGACCCAAAAACAGAAGAAAATTGCGCCTACAAACCACACAAATCCTTGATATTACTTGAAAGAAAAGGAACTCTAAAAGAGACAATTAGTTACAAACCACACAATTTCTCAGAGCCATGTCATTATTATTTTCAGAAATATGCGGGAGAGATTGCATCACATACTGTCTACAACTATGCCGAGTTCTTTTCTTCTGTTTTCTATACCAAGGATGCACCAAAAAAGGGGGCGTTGATATTTGATGAGGCACATGCCATAGAAGACAAAATAGTAGATTTTGTCAGCCTTGAGTTGATAAGGTCTGAGATTGAGAAGATCGGTCTTCAAATGCCTGAAATTCAACAAGACCTGGTGACTTGGATTAGTTTTGCCAATGATGTCGATAACGCATATGCAAAGGCCATTTCAGAATTAAAATCCATAATAGAGGAAAATTCCAAGGGCAACACCACCATGTCAAAGAATCTTGCAGAATTAGAAGGAAAGCATGATAGGCTGTCATATGTTTTGAAAAAAATGAAGGATAAAAAGGAGAACTTTGTAATCTCAAAAGCAACTCTGGACAAAAACGGCCTGATGTACCACGTATCAATAGAACCAATCGATGTCGGTAGCTACCTAAACGATGTCTTTTCGTTTGGAGATGTGATACTCTTTATGAGTGCGACAATAGATGATCAAATGTTTTGTAAAAGTATAGGTCAATCAAAAGAAGAATGCGCTTTCATTCAAGTAAAAGAATCTCCGTTTCCTGTGCAAAGCAGACCTATTCACTTTCTAAATGTTGCAAGATTAAACAAAAACCTGATGGAAAGTGCAATGCCAAAAATAATATCCAAGATTGATGAAATAATGAATAAACATGGTTCCGAAAAGGGAATAATACTTACAACAAGCAACAAACAGATTGATGACATCATGCAAGGAGTATCAATATCAAATGCTCAACGATTCTACAGAACTGGAAATAATCTTACACGCTCTGAGCTTATCAAATTGCAAAAAGATTCTGACACACCTACCGTGATAATCTCTCCATCAATGTACGATGGAGTTGACCTCAAAGATGAGATGAGTCGATTTCAAATAATTGTAAAAGCACCATATCTTGATTTGTCAAATGGTAGGATATCTGCAAAGCTAAAACTAGATCCACAATGGTATACATATCGTAGTGTCATGAAACTGGTGCAAGGCGCAGGTAGAAGTATCAGACATGAAAACGATTTTGCAATCACATACATATTAGATGAGAGCGCTACTGATTTGATAAAAAGAGCCAGTAACATCATCCCACAATGGTTCAAAGAATCTATAGTGGAAACAAATTCCTGAATCATGATTTTCTTATATCATAATGTTATTCTAGGAATCATTAATGGAATCTGTTTTAGTTAAAGAATTGAAAGAAAAAATACGCAAAGAAGAGACAAACTTACAAAAATTGATGAATGATACAGATAAGATTTGGGAAGATACTGGCTTAGACCCCAAGGAAGCATCATATCTTGTTGAAAAAACGATGCGCTTTGAGCTAGCACAAAAAAACATTAAAGCAATATTCCTAAGCTTCAAAGAAATTATAGAGAATTATAGAAAACTTTGTCTGGAATTGGAAAAATCTAATCTAGAGTAATACAAAAAACATTATCCAAACCATTATTCTTTTTTATTACATATCACTGTATTAATTTTTGATAATGAAAAATGTTGATTAAATCAGTATGTAACATATTATTTATACAAAATTTATTTAAATACGAAAATCTGATCGTTTGCAAGTGCACTCTACAGAATTAGAAGTTACCAAGATGCAATCAACTAATCGTATAACATTAAGACTGCCAAATAATGTTTTAGAAAAATTAAAGAAAGAGTCGGAAAGAAAAGACATTCCATTAAATGCAGTCATTACCAAAATTTTATCCAAGAATACGACCTATGATATGGAATTTAATACGATTTCTACAATTACGATGTCGCATGTATTATTTTCAAAAATAGTTGATGATGTTGATGATATTGCTTTAGAAAAAATTGCTGCAGAAAGCCCAGACATAATTAAAAAGCTGTTTACAGTCATGGGAATAGAGTACAAGTTAGATAATGTGATTGAAAAATATTTTGTAATTTTTAGTAAATATTGTGGATGGTTCAAATTTACATACGATATAAGTAGATTACACTATAGATTTGTCTTTGAAACACCTTTAGGAGAAAAGTGGACAAAATTTCTGTCGTTGTATGTAAAAAATATTTTAGATTCATTAAAAATTCGCATAGATAACGAATCAATTCATGATAATATCATACTTTTTGAATTTAGAAATAATTGATGCAGTCTGACACCAGATGACTCAACTAGCATCTAAATGCCTATTAGTCATTTCCATTTGTGGAAATAACGTCAGGCATGAGAGAACTAACAGACAACAAAACAAAGCATCAAAACATATTATTTGCAACACCACAAAAATCAAAAACAATTTCGATTCCTACTTATTTCAGATCACTTTTACCAGTAGAGATCGCAGAATTTCACAATACGAATTCTCTGAAATACATAAAATTAACTAATAAATCATCAGCAAGTGCGCTACACATTTTTCATTTATCATTACTTGGTGAGAAAGAAATATGACAAATATAGAAACCGAATTGTTCACACATCCACCTTCTACAACTGTACAGTTTCAATTTTCACAGAATCATTTTCTCATACAAACATGCTCGCATTGTAATGAAATAATGGAATTAGTAGAAGGTGATGTGATTTATGGTGACAAGTGGTTCCATGGCATTTGTTGGAATTTGATTAAAAATGGAGGAATAAAAAATGTTTGAAAATAATTCTCTAAAAAACAACAATAAAAGGATTCTGATTATAGGATTAGGTCAGATTGGCTATAGTAACGCGGAATACATGGCCTCAATTGGTTTAGACGTAGATGGATATGATATAAGTGAAAAGGCGATACAGCGTGCTCTTGATAACAGGGTAATTCGTAATAAAGCATCCAATTTTAGAAACTATGACTATTATGTGATTTGCATCTCAACCCATAGACCAGAAGACATGTTTGTGCCATACTTGGATGGTCTATATGATATCTCAAGAAAAATTTCCCATGAAGGAAAGACTGGCGCTCTTGTTGGAATAGACAGTACCATAACACGTGGTACCTCTGAAGAGATCAAGAAAATCCTTGGTCACAGATTACATGTGGTTCATGTTCCCCATAGATTCTATATTCACGAACAAAAAGATCATGGGGTAAGACAGACAAGAGTACTTGGTGGTTGTGAACCATGTTGTGTAAAAGAAGCACGATATTTTTATGGAGAAATGCTACAAATTCCTCTTCACATAGTAAGTTCGGCTGAAATCGCTGAGCTCACAAAGGTTGTAGAAAACGCGTACAGATTTATGGAAATCGCTTTTGCTGAGGAATTAAAAATGGTGTGTGATAATTCTTCAATCGATTTTAACGAATTAAGAAATGCGATAAATACAAAATGGAATGTAAAAATTTTCGAAGCAAGGGAGGGCATAGGTGGTCATTGTCTTCCAAAGGACAGCCAAATGTTTCTTGAATTCTCAAAAAATGTGTTAGTAACCAGTTTGATTGGTGCTGCAAAAATGGTCGACAAGCAATACAGATTTCACATAGCTAAACGAGCCGCACAGGAAATGCCATTGGCAAGATAGAGTGATACAAAATGAAAATAATTTATGCTGGAGTCATTTCTACTGGCTCAGTAATAATTTTGGGTATTGCGTTGGTGATGCCCATCTTTTTTTCACCGACTCAATTGTTACCTGTAATTCTCTCATTTGATGTAGTTGACCAAACCAATCTTCCGCAATGGTGTAATGAACTATCATCTGTGTTAAAAAAATATGATATCAAGTCAGTAGTTTTTGTAAGTGGTAAGGTTGCACAACAACATCCACAATGCGTTACAGATTTTTCTAATAAAATAGACATTGGTAGTGAAACATATGACTATGTACCTCTTACCTCAATTCAGGATTACTCACAACAATTAGAGGAGATAAAAAAAGGTAAACTTGCTGTAGACATCACAGGTAATTTAGATTCAAAATTATTCAGAGCCCCTTACTTGACAGTGGATGGAAATATCTATTCCCTTTTAACACGCTCTGGCATACTAGCTGATTTTTCATACAAACAGCAATACAACAAGTACTACGATAACAAATTCCTAAAGTTTGATTTATTTTCATATGATGGAACAGAAACTTCTCCAACTTTCATTCAAGGATTATCAAAAAATAATGGACCAGTTTTCATCTATTTTGACAATACTACACCCACAGAAAAAATAGATGATTTCATTTCAAAATTAAAATCAAGTAATGTCAAGTTCCTTAATGCCTCTGACCTTACAGGTCTAGACCTTACTGTTAGACGAGGTTGGTTTACTTGACATTAAATCCCCCAACCACAATACAGTTCAAGGCTGCAACTCAAAAAGTAGCAGTAAATGGCAGAATAACTACTAGAAAAAAAGCTTGGATTGTTAGATTGACAGCTCTTACATTGATATCTCAAGTGATATTTTTCAATTTACAGCAGGGGATTGAACTTGGTGATCCATTAGTAATCTACTCTACCCTGATGCCAATACATGCACTAATTGTGATGGCCATTGGTTGGTTTTTCTATCGAAATCCTGCCAAAGGAAAGGCTGGAACTGATCTTGTTTCTGTAATTATTCCTGTGTATAATCAGAAAGCTATGATTGAGATAGTCATTGATGCAATCTATCAATCAACATATAGTAACATAGAGATAATTGCCGTAAATGATGGAAGCACGGATGGCTCAAAGGAAATCTTAGATCAGATACAAAGAAAACATCCTAGTCTCAAAGTCATTCATAAAAAGAATGAAGGAAAGAGGAAAGCCGTTGCTGAGGGTTTCTATTCGTCAAATGGCAGATATGTTGTCTTGATTGACTCAGATAGTGTAATTGATAAACATGCAATTACGGAACTAATGAAGGCATTCAACTCAAATCCTAAAGTTGGTGCAGTAGTAGGCGAAGCAAAAGTATGGAATTACAGAAAATGCCTGCTTACAAAATGTCAGGATGTATGGTATGATTATGCCTTTAATATACACAAAACAACAGAAAGTGTTTTTGGTAGCGTTATGTGTTGTTCTGGTTGTCTAGCTTCATACAGACGGGAAGCTATTGAAAATTTCATACCGTACTGGGTAGAAGCAAAAATTCACAATAGTGATGATAGAGATTTGACATCATATGCCATTGCAATTCCTTGGGCTAAAAAAGAATTGGCGCCAATATCACAAAAACTACTCGAATCATCTGCACAATATGATGATGCAGAAGATCGAATATTGACTGCACAAGCAATGGTTGAATGGAAATCAGTATACGTAGCAACAGCTGTTGTATATACAGATGTACCAGAGAAGCTTAGGGGCTACATAAAACAACAAACACGATGGAAAAAGGGATATGTCAGGTCGAATTTTTTTGTAAGTTCATTTTTTTGGAAAAAAAATCCACTCATGGCAATGATATTCTATACCGAATTCATGACCACATTTACTGCACCTCTTATAGCAACAATTGTGTTATTTTATGAACCCGTCATTCTAGGACGTTTTTGGATACCTTTTGTCTTCATCATGGGGTCATTGCTAACTGGACTGGCACAGGGACTTGACTATAAATTTAGAGTGCCCAAGACAAAAAACTGGAAATACAAACCACTCATGAATCTTGTAGCATCTTTTGTTCTTTCATGGTTGGTATTTCCAGCTCTATGGAATTATAGAAAAAATCAATGGTTAACTAGATAAATAACTGGATAATATGAAATGAAAATGAAAAACATATATCATTAAGTTTCTTCTGCCAAAGTTGTGGTCAGGGGGACAGTTTATGTTATCATATCTTTGATGATATTATTTTCTGTCAGCGAATCCCAAACATTAACATACGGACTTACTGATAAGAAACCACCAACAGTTACAATCACCTCGCCTACACCATAACCGTATTTACAAAAATCCGAATATGGACGCCCCGTAAGACCAACTTCTAACATTAATTCGGTACAGTGATCATATCAAGAGATGCTGGTAGTGGACTAGAACCCCTGAGTGCAGAAGCACAACGATGATTTTCCCACAGGTAGAGGGTTCTCTAACTCAAGATTGTGGCAGTAATGTTTTGATGCAATGTATAATTTGTGTTTTGCATATTAGAATTTAAGTATTATCAGAATCAAATTTTACAACTTCTTGTTTTATTAAAAATTTCATAGCATTATACACCTCATTTTCCGTTATTTTCCTTTCAACATACCAATTGAAGAGATGGTTAGTCCAATTGGGAATTATTTGATTTGTAATGTGTTTTGGAATATCACTGATTGTCACTATTTTGAGTCCATCATTCCTAATTTCATCAATTAATAATTCTAATTCAGAAATTTGGCTTTCATCAACAATGTTGCTATAGTTTAATGCGTTTCGTACAGAGTATTCCTGTGGATGCATTACAACAGTAGCATATCCATATTTCTGTAGACTATCCATAATTTCTGCAAATGTTTGTCTGTGATTTTCACTATACCAGTAGGTATTCTCATCGTTTAAATTTCCAGTCTTAGCCGTCCCAGGAAAATGATACACTGCAGAATTTTTAATGAAATATGGCCCTGGATCTTCCGTGGTGTTTGCAGAAATGATTTGAAAATTATTTTCAAGAAATGCAGACATAGTATCTGAATTAATTGTATTAAAGGGAGGAATAAAGACAGATGGGACAGTTCCAAAAAGACTGTTTATTTTTTCATTAGTGTTTTTCATGAACACGTACTGCTGTTCTTTGCTAAACTGAGTAAAATCCTCATGATTCCAGCCATGGTTTGCAATTTCTAATTTGGGATTTTTCCCTAGGTTTGATTTTATATCATCAATGATTTTTGGATCTTGACCTATATGATTCCCAATTATTCCTATTGTTAAGCTGGCATTTTTTTCGTGGAAAGTATCAATTATCTTTGTTTGAACACTGTTTAGCCAATAATCTTGAACATCATCTAGTCTAAATGCTACACATTGGCACGATTCTGTCGTAGCAAATGATAATGGGATTACACTTATTGATACCAAAAATATCAAAGTCAAAAAAACTACTTTCATTTACTTGAAAATTATGAAATGCTAGCATATTACTTGTAGTGTGTGTGTTTTCTGACAAGAGATTATTTTACTACATTGACATATCAATACTATGTCTGATGTTAAAACGGCATGACTAGATCATGTGTAGTGAACAGAAAATAAAATTTCAGACAATGATTTGGTCAAAGGAACAGAATTTCTGTCGCAGCAAGGAATAATCAAAACTTAAAATTTATGTCAAACAATTCTATTTATTTGGTCCTACCATTTCGTCACTTTTGACATTCTGATCCCATTTTCCACGAATTCCTTTTACCAGCACAAATACACCCCCTCCAATCAGACCTAATGATGAGGCCAGTGTGAAAAGCACGTCTTGCATTTTTTCATCACATTTTACTTTGATAGCATTACCGTCTGGTGTATAATTATAGCACACATCAAACTCACCAGCTTGAATCATGTATTGTTGATATTGTGCGCCTGTTATACCCCCTAAAAGAAAACCTGCAAACGCAAGAACCGAGCCTAGCATTATAAGCCTAGTATCGCTCATATGGGTAATTGCATCGTGTGATATTTAATGTTGTAAGCCTTTAATGTTATAGGGGATATTTCTATGGTTTTTGGATGGGGAAAGAAAAAATCGACAAACGAAACAGTGGAATCAACAAAACATGATAGGCAAATTTCCTTTTCAGATATCAATCCAATTTTAAAGGAAATCGAAACCCAGTTACTTGGAAAAATCCTTGAGCAGGCAAAATCAATAAGAGAGCAAATAAACATTGAACAAAAAAACATCATACAAACAATGTCACAGTTTGAAAATGATGATCTAAATGCAGAAGACGTCGACAAATCTCTCAAAGTGTTAATAGAGCGTGGAAAAAAAGCAGTAGTTTTGGGACTCAAAAGGGAAACTGCCGTAAATCTATCAAATCCAGAAACTTTTCCAAATTTGGCAAATTTAAATTTGCAAACAGGTCAGATGTTAAAAAGAATTGGAGACATATTGGGAATAAATTCCCGGATAATGCATGTTTTTGCTAGAAAATATGCAGACAAACTCAAAGAAGACCTTGCAGACATGTCCAAAAACAAAAGGCGCCTACAGGCTTTGGTTGACGAATACACTAATTTTGAAGCAACGTCTAAAAACATTTTAGAGTCAATCGAAGAAATTAAAAAATTAAAAAAAGAAATTGAAGATAAAAATCACAGATTAATCGAGTTACAAAAAGAAATCGAGGATCATAAAAATACAATTAATAATTTGGAACAAGAAATACATAACCTCAAATCAACAAAAGAATATCAGGAATTTCTAAATATAAAAAAAGACATGGAATCTCTATTGCCAGAAAAAAACGCTATCAAAAATGAAATTGACTTGCAATTTTCAAAAATATCAAGACCTCTTGGAAAATATAGCTATGTTTCCTCTCTTGAAAAGCCTCTCAAGATCATCATGGAACGTCTAGTTGCAGAACCATTTGAAGTAATCACAAGTGAAAATAAGAACGCCATTATAGAAATATTACAAGCAACTGTAAAGTCAGTTGTAGCAGGTAATGTCTCTGTCAAAGATTCACAAAAAGCAGCAGAACAAATCGAGGAGACAGTAAGCAGGCTCGATGAATTCATCAATCTAAAACACAATCTAGCAAAAAAAATGAATGAATTTGAAAGCAAGTTTGTTATTTTTAATATTAGAGATGTAGAGGAGAAGGAGAAAAAAGTGACACGACTAAAAGAGGACATAATACAATCCGAGTCATCTCTCAAAACCCTAGAAAAGGAAATTTCTGAAGAATTAAAACGTCCACCACAGATTGCGCGTGATGTTGAAACAAGGATAAATGAAATTTCTCGAACCAGAATTACTTTGAAAATTTAAGGATGAAATTGCATATTCTTTGAAGGTTAATTAATTTGGATGCCAGGATAATTATATGATCTTCTTCAAAAAAGAAAAACTGCAACGTACAGTCACCATAACAAAAGATACTCGTGATGGCATACTGACTTATTGTAAGCTCAATCATCCCAATGAGGGAATTCTTATCTTACGTGGAAAGGCCAAAAAAGGAATCATATCTATTGATGGTTTGGTAATTCCCCCTTTTTCACATCATGGGCCTACCTTTGCAGGATTTCCACATTCGTTTTTGCCATTTGATCCAAGCTATGTAGGCACGGTTCATTCCCACCCATCTGGTGCTGCACGACCATCAGTTACAGATCTGCATAATTTCTTTGGATTTGTTTCGTTGATTGTCCAATCACCATATGAGGACGATGACATTTTTGCATATGATAGAGATGGGAATCTACTTGAAATCACAATAAGTCTAGACCAATTATGACAAAAACTTATAAGCTTTTTGCAGCAAGATAAAGTGAATGATTAATTACAAATCATATTTAATTTTCCTTTTCGCCTCCTTGGCTATTAGCATAGGACTACAAATGATCCTACCATGGCCATTTGGATTAATGGCCGCCCTAGCCATCTTCATTGTGTTTCCCTTGATCTTAAGAAACAGGGCATTGAAGAGAATGGGCGGTGGATTTGGTGGTGACTCTGGAGGCAGTGGCGGGTTCTTTGGACAAAGTCAAGGTGTAAAGTACATTTGCCTTACCTGCAACAACAGGTACAAGGGCGGCGCTTGTCCAAGATGTGGTTCTAAGATGAAAAGAGCCGATTTTTAAGTACCATATCATGACGCTTGAAGAACTGAGGAAAAAAGCATTATTCCAAAATACAATAGACACTTGGATAATGTTGTGTGAAGAAACCAAGTCAGATTGGTACTCTCCAGAAAATTACAAAAAATTCATCGCGCATCTTACAAAAAGTGGTTTGAAGATGCAAAAATTTCCTCTGTGTATAAAGGAAACTGGTGGCATGTATCAGCGAGGTAAAGACAAGACGCAGTTTGCAGAATCTCTTGCTCAGGAAACAGATCCCAATGCAGCTGCCTATACAATAAAACTAAACGATGAAATAATAAAACTAATCAGGCAGTTCAATCCTACCGCTTTAACCCCTTGAATAAACCCTATTCTAAAATCAATTATTACATTTTTGAGATCCATTTACGAATAAAATGCAGCAAAAGAGTTTATTACCAATCAGTAAAAATGCAAAACCCCCCTTTACTCAGTGAAAAGGCGTCATAACTAGGATTATGATGAAGTGTGATTTGTTGGAGTTAGTTAAATTTTCAGTTCAAAATTTTTATCCGATTTTGATGTGGTAGGAAGAAATTTCTTAGATGAAATTTAAACAAAAAAGGAAATTGTTGAGCTAGTTGAAGTTCGCTGGATCCGCTGTGCCAAAAGTTGTTGCACCAGCGCCTAAACCACTGCCCAAAGCTCCGAGTCCTTGGACCCAGAAGTTCTGATTACCAGCGATTGTAGGGTTAATGTCTGTTCCTTTTTCTGAGACGATCATAGCCCTTTCAACGAAAGCCACATTGCCTCCTCCTTTGCAGTACAAGCCCGCCTTTAAAACCACGGTGTTGTCATCTGTGGAAACAGTACCAAATCCAAATGTAAAGCCTGACAGCAACTCTTCTGCATCCCAGCGGACACCATCGCCTGCAGGGCATACAACTACGCCTTCTATGATGATGTCGTTGGCATTTCCAAACGAGCCTCCGGTACTTATCGTGTCTTTACTCAGATCGTAACTACCGCCTCCAGAAAATTGGTTAATTCCGCCTGGTGTGAATCCATGGTTGAAACCAAAAGAGTCTCTGCCTTGTGCCATTCCTGCTGGCATGAATGCAAAGATTCCTGTTATCGAGATTGCTGCTATTACTGTTACTAGAATTGATTTTTTGAACACTAACATAGAATGACCAAATGATGAATTTAACATAGCTGCATTCATTTGCATGTAGATATGTTCATTTTCACAATTCGTAGAAGAATTACAAGTTTTATAGCAATAAAGAAAATCACATAAATTGTGAAAAATGTAGGCATCAAAATCCAAGAGAACCTCATATCAAGGGATCAAGGCAATAATACGTAATGGTGCACCACTTCCTCCCTCTATCTTCATTGGGAGGGCAATGACAAAAGAGCCGGTAGTAGGAAGTTTATCCAAATTTGCAACATTCTCAAATGCAGGTATTTTATTGGCGCACAATATTCTATGAGTCTCAAATAATTTTGATTGTCCATAATCAATACTTGGTGTGTCTAAACCAACAGCACCTATGTTACGATTTTCAATTAACCATTTTGCAGCATCATGATGTAAGCCAGGAAAATGTAATTTGCTTATTGCATCCTTTCCTCTCTGGTCTGTTCCCATGTACTTTAGTCGGTCCGGCCAAAATTTTCCATAACCCGTATTCAAAAGGATGATAGAATTGTCTGGAATATTTCCAAATGAAGATTCCCAGTTTTCAAAATCCCTAGTCGCTACCTGATAATCTGGGTTATTTGAAGATTTTTCAGATACATCAATGACAATAGCCTTTGCGATTAATCTTTCCAATGGAATCTGATCAACAGTAAGTGAATCCTTGGAAAAATGAATTGGAGCATCAATGTGGGTGCCCCCATGTTCGGGTGAGAAAAACTTGTTTGCTGCATAATAATATCCATTTTCAGTAATATCGTCAAATTCCTTGACTAGTCTAAATCCCTCTTCAGTAGGCCAGTAAATAGTTTCAGAGGAATAGCTATGAGACAAGTCTATTATTTTAGAAAAAGATGGGAGCTTAAGATTCAATTAGCAAGACATTGTTTGTCATGTTGATAAAGATTAATACCAGAAACTGATGCAGGGATAAAAGTGCTAGGAATTAATTTTCAAAGAAACCCACTTGGGCATGATTCTAAATTAAACACAATTAACGGTTTTATCGACAATCAATAAAAAGAGTCCCTTGGTGCGTAAAAAATTCGTTATGACTAGAATAATGATTCTGATTTGTTGGAGAGAGTTTATGATAATGATCAAAGTAATGATTGTGTGAATCACATGATAATTTCAATAATTGTAGGAGTTGGAATTTTAGCTTCAGTATTCCTACCAGTGTATTCAGAAGAAAAATCTACACATATTCCATCATGGATTAAAAACAATGCTGAATGGTGGGCAGAAGGACGGATAGATGCCCTGACATTCTTGCAAGGAATAAGATTCCTTATCAAACAGGATACAATCAAATTACCTCAGATACAACAAGACTCTAATTCAGAAATTATAATTCCGAGTTGGTTAAAACAAAATGCTTCATGGTGGGCAAATGGTGAAATTAATGATCCAACATTTATCTCAGCAATCCAATTTTTGATTGACAAAGGAATAGTGCAAGTTGAGCCTGAAAACACTCGTTGCAACAATGAACCATTTTGTCTCGAAGGTACTGTGAAGAGGATTATTGATGGTGATACAATCGTTGTTGATGGGCAAAAAATCAGACTGTCTCTGGTAAATACTCCAGAGAAGTACGAGAATGGCTTTAAGGAAGCAACTGATTTTACAAAATCACTCTGTCCTGTGGGTTCAATGGTGATTGTTGATCAAGATGATGGCCAACCATATGACAGGTTTGAGCGAATGGTAGGAGTAGTGTATTGTGGAAATAATATTCTAAACGCAGAGCTCTTGAATTATGGACATGCCAAAATTCTAACTGAGTATTGTGATCACAGTGAATTTTCTTTGGAAGATTGGGCAATAAAGTATGGATGCTAATTGACTCAAAAGGGCGGAACAAACTTTAATTATTTGGTTTGGGAAAAAAATACACGAAAATCCTTTATGATGATGAAGTAATACCTGCCAGTTCTGGACACAGCAAAAATAATTCAAGATTTGTATTGGAAGACGACGGAGAAACAATAACATTGTACGATAGATCAAGCAATGAGGGACGATTCACAAAGGAAGAATACAATCGCTTCGTAAGTGCAGTTAAGAACGGAGAAACAATAACAACATTGTACGATAAGCCAGACAATGAGGCACGATTCACAAAGGAAGAATACAATCGCTTCGTAAGTGCAATCAAGAACGGAAAAGTATCACCAATCTAATTCCTTAAGCTCTGTATCACCGTTAACTTATCATTCAACTATCTTGATTTTTATTTGTATCAACATCTTCGTCAAATGTTCTTACCTTTTCCTTGTTTTAAAATTGCAGTAGCAACAAATCATAACTTACGTTATTACCTAGTGTAGCACAAAATCATTCGTAAAGGGGGGATTCTATTTTTATCGACAAAGAGTAAAAAGACACCCCCGAACATATCAAAGAAAAGTGTTTTTTAAAATAGGATAAATTTTTAGGGAATATTTTTTATCCGAGACTTTTTTGTCTTGATTAAAAATAAACCAATTACAACTCCGCAAACGATTACGAGACTTGAAATCACTAGTAACTCAGAAGAAGATGATGAATGTGGAACAAAAGAATCATCGATAACGGTGAGATTTCCAGTACCATAGTATGCAACATACACTTTATGGTTTGATGGGTTGATGGCCATCTCAAAGGGTTGATTTACTGGAATTTTTTCGATGACAGTTTTTTTCACTCCATCGATTACTGAAACGTCATCTGAGCCTTGGTTTGTCACAAATAAAATATTAGAATCAGAGTTTACAACTATTCTTCGCGGATTTTTTTCAACCGGGATAGAATCTGTTATGGTGTTTGTTTTTCCATCGATTACAGAAACTGAATCTGATCCCTGGTTAGTTACATATACCGTGTTTGTGACCTCGTTTACAAAAACTCCTCTTGGGCTTTTTTGAACGTCTATTGTTTTTACAAGCTTGTTGGTATTTTCATCATAGACTAGAGTCTTGTTTGCAGACTCGTCTGTGACATAGACCATCCCTGTTTCAGAATTGACCGCTATGCCACATGGTCGCTGCACCTCAAATGTGGCCTCGATTTTATTTGTAAAGCCATTTATAACATAAACAGAGTGTGTAACGTCGCTAGTAACATAGACTTTGTTACTTTTTTCGTTTATGGCAAGATCATATGGTTTCTTGACATCAATTTGCTCTTGAATTTTATTTGTAGTACCATTGATTATCCAGAGTTTGTCAGAGTATTCTCCCCCTACGTAAATCAAGTTAGTTTGGGAGTTGACTGCCACACCAAATGGAGTCTTGCCAAGATCAATTGTGCCAACAAGTTCATTTGTACCGTTCAAAATTGAGAGTTTGCCTGAAAAAAAGTTTGTAACATAAACAAGATTTGTCTTTGAATTTATTGCAACCGTTCCAGTTCCTCCTTCAAAATTTATTGTTTTAACTGCATTCTCTTGAATTGCATTTGCATTGTATTGTGGAAAATGGATATACCCGGAATTGAAAAAAAACATGACAATTAAAATTGAAAACAAAGGGCAATAGATCCTATACAATATGTGTCTAAAGAAAATTTCAGTAATAAATTAGTTTGGCAAATTTTTTTCATTTTACAGCTTGGCATAGTCTAAACAGGGAGAGAATTTGAATTTGGATTGAATGGTATCATTTATAATTCAAATCTTAAGGATAATCTAAATGAAAAAATGGAGTGTAGAATTTAATTTCTATCACTTTAACAAAAATTAACCGTTTTATGGTATCATTTCAGCTAACGAACTTACTTTATGATTCGTACTTTATCGCAGCCGTGGATTAAGGTACCGTCTAACAGCTTACCATTGATGCAGCCTTGAGTATCGGTATTTTTGAAACCCAACGGATTCTTGGGGTTTTGGTTGTACTTTAGAACAAGGTCAGGCTTGCCATCTCCGTTAACGTCCTGGATGGTTGTGCCGACAGGTGCCTGCGGAGTTGACCCGCCAAACTTTGGGGCGTCAGTTGACAAAGGAGAGATGTCTATCAAGTTAACAGGAACGGCAGTCGAACCAAGAATAGCTACCCTCACACTGTTGTCGTTATTTATGCTAATTGTATTCTTTGAATCTGATGGCTTGATGTCAATTGCTACTATGATCGTCTTTGTATTTGTAAAGGTGCATTTGACAAATTCATCTGGCCCTAGTACGAATGTTGCTTTTCTTGCCGTAGTGTCATTAATGCTGTTGGTATCATTGCAGGTTATTTTGGTTAACCCCCAGCCTGAAGCACTGCTTTCAATGATAGAGTAGTTTCCCGGTGGCAACTTTGAAATTTGCTTCTGTTGGCCATCTAAAAGAGTGAAATTTGCATAACCTGTAAAGTTAAATTTGACTAGAGATAGGGCAGGTATTGTCTTCTTTTCTACTATTATAGCTCCAGTACCTTCGTTGTTGAAATTACATGTCACATGGGCACGAACACCTAGTACTCCACTTACTCTGTCAGGTCCAGATGGGCCAAAAGTAGTGATTGAACACGATCTGGGAACTGGAATTTTCCAGCCTGGTGGTACTTGTTCTGTGAAACTATAGCTTCTGCCAGAAATTAAATTAAAGGTCTTATTTTGGCCATCAGATAATTGAAAGTTTCCTGCATTGCTTGTGAAATTAAATTTCTGTGTGCTGTTAACATTAGTGTGTTTGATTATGGTAATGGTACCATTCTGATCAAAGTTGTTAAAGGTGCATGTCACATGCACCCTAGGAGCCAGGTTAATTTCTACAAGTGGACTAGAAAGGATAACGTTACCGCCAGGACAGCTTATAATACCGGAAGTTTTCCAGCCTGGTGGTACTATTTCTAAGAAATCATAGGAGCCCGGAACTAATGTAAAGGTCTTATTTTGGCCATCAGACAATGTAAAGTTGCCAAGTTGGAAACTAGTGAAATTAAATTTCTGTGTGCTGTTAACTGGATCAGTCTGTTTGATTATGGTAATGGTACTATGTTGATCAACGTTGTTAAAGGTGCATGTCACATCCTCTCTAGGAGCTAGGTCAATGGATACACCTGTACTAGAAGGGAAATCTTCAGAATCAATACCGCCAAAACAGCTTATACCAACTGGAATTTTCCAGCCTGGTGGCACTGTTTCTTCGAAATTATAGAAGCCCTGAGCTAATGTAAAGGTCTTGTGTTGGCCATCAGATAATGTAAAGTTGCCAGCATCACTTGTGAAATTAAATTTCTGTGTGCTGTTATTTGGATCAGTCTGTTTGATTATGGTAATGGTACTACGATCATCACGGTTGTAATAGTTACATACCACATGGCTGCCGTTAACTAGATTGATGGATGTTGTATACTGGCCTGTTGAAGGGTCATAAATATCGGGTAATTGCACGGAGCCGTTGAGTGTACATGTTCTTTTATCGTTGAACCAGCCTGGTGGTACTGTTTCTGTGAAATTATAGTTTCCAGAAAATAATGTAAAGGTCTTGTTTTGGCCATCAGATAATGTAAAGTTGCCAGCATTGCTTGTGAAATTAAATTTTTGTGTGCTGTTAACTGGATCAGTGTGTTTGACTATGGCAATGGTACCAGGACGTTCATCAACGTTGTTAAAGATGCAACCTACACCATAATCAGATGTTTGGTTGACAATAGTTATGCTAGCATTTCCAAATACAACCTGCGGTGTATCTAAAAACGGTTGACACGTTATCACAGGGTTAGTTTTCCATCCATCTGGTACTATTTCTGTGATAGTATGGTTTTGGACATGGCTGAAGACAAAAAATGCCTTGTTTTGGTTATCAGATAATGTAAAGTTGCCAAGGTCACTTGTGAAATTAAATTTCTGTATGCTGCCATTTGGTGTAGTCTGTTTTATTATGTTGATTTCAGGTCCACCTGCGAGGGCATTAGGAATTGCAGCTGCGGATAATGCAAAGATCAATACAGCAAAAATTGGAAGATAGAATAAACTTTTCAATTAGCAGGGATAAGGAAATATGCTATATATGTTCAGTGCGTTCATTTGTAGTCAATTACACGCGGTTTAGATTTTATCAGGATCAAACTCTGGAAAGATAACCAGTGAGGAATACTTGTTCAGCACCTTCTACCTGAAACTTACACCTGATTGGGATTTTAATGCCAGTCGAATTAGTACTATCTCTTTAGCCTAGGATTAATTATTACATCCATTGCACGTCCAATAAAGACAAATGCTAGTCCTGTCACTGCAATCATAATTCCTGGAGGTAGAATCCACCACCAAAGACCTCTTGCAGCAGCACCAAAGGTATTAGCATCATGTAGAATTTGTCCCCATGTTGGAAATGTTGGGTCACCTAATCCCAAAAAGCTGAGACCTGCCTCAGTAGTGATTGCAGCTGGGACTGATATTGCAATACTAGCAAATGCATATGGTAAAAGTTGAGGAATTATGTGTTTAAATATAATTTTGTAGTCTTTTTGTCCCATTATCTTTGAAGCTTCTACATATTGTAATGTTTTAATCTGTAAAGCCATGCTTCGCGAAACCTTTGCAATTCCTACCCATCCAAAAAGAACCAAAAATCCCACAATTAAGAAGATACTGTTACCAATAGTTACTGCCAAAATTATCAAAAGTGGCAGAGCTGGCATTGCGTAAATAATATCATTAAAGCGCATTAATGATTCGTCGGTCTTTTTCCCCTTGTAACCTGCAAATACACCATAAACTAATCCAATGACTACGGAACCAATTGCTACTGTTATGCCAATAAACAATGCAAGTGGGGTACCCCACAACAGTCCAACAGCCAAGTTTCGCCTAAGCTCATCAGTTCCCATCAAACCATATACTTTTCCTCCCAAGATGAATTTAGAAGTCTCAAGATTTGATTTGGAATTTACACTATACAGATTCACCTTGAAAAAATAATGTCCTTGTAATACAGTATTTTGTTCAGCCTTTGAAAAAACAATATCCTGCGCAAGTAGAGAATCAATTGGGAACATGAAACTGTTTTGATTCTTTCTGAGATTTTTCACCATGGAATCATCTGTTGAAAAAATAAACCCATGATATGATGTTTCAGTTTTTGATTGAGGAAGCGAGGTAGATATCAATTGGAATTCTTTTCCATCCTGCCTTGTCACCCAAATTTGTAGCAATGGTGAACCTGTATATTTTGCAGTATATTCATAGATAAAATCACTTGGAAATTTATCATAGTTATAATCAACACCAAAAATACTACTAGTCAGAAAAATATTTCCGACATTTTGTGATATTAGTTGTGTATTTTGTAATATCATGTGCTCTGGCATTTTTTCTGGAAGAAAGTAATTCATCCATGCAGGAAGAGCAGACTTTGGGAAGGTTAGCCAGCTTGCAGGATCATTCCATTCTTTAAAACTCTCTATTGGAATGGTAAGAGCAGCTACTGCTGACATTGCAAAAAGTATTACAAGTATCCCAATTCCAGCTAGACCAGTTTTATTTTTTAAGAATTCACGCCAGATTCCTGTTGAAGAAAAACTCATCCTTTTCTCACCCTTGGATCAAAGTAACCATACAAAACATCTGCCAAGAGTATGCTTACAAGGAAAAACGCAGTCAAGACATAGGTTTCGCCAATTATAACAGGCAAGTCAAGAACGGTGATTGCCTCATAGTACAATCTTCCCATTCCTGGCCAATCAAATACCGCCTCTGTGATTATAGCCCCTCCAAGCGAACCTGAGAGACTTAATGCCAGAACTGTAACAATTGGTGGTGCTGCATTTTTGAGTGCGTGAGTGTAGATTATCTTTTTCTCGCTAATACCTGCTGCTCTTTTTGCCGTCACAAAATCTTCTTGCATTATTCCAACAATGAAATTCCTTACCAGATATGCCCACGAACCAAACCCAATTAACACTATTGTGATTAGTGGGAGTGTCATGTGATACAAAAGTGCGCTAATGTAGCCAGGATCTGTTACAGGAATTGTTGGAGTTGCTCTTGCTGGAAAGATTTGATACACAAATGCAAATACAAAGATCATAAGCATACCTATCCACCAAACTGGAAAGCTGCTGCTAATTATGGCAAAAGCAGATGTTATCTTGTCTAGTATCGAGTTTATTTTGCTTCCAGACAGTGCACCAAGAAAGATTCCAATTAATGAAATTATTAGAGTAGCAGTTGTAAAAAGCAAAATTGTTCTAGGCATCTTCTCAAGTATGATTTCCTTTACATCGGATGAGCCCGTATCGCTAGTAAGAAATTTTGCATGCCCAAAATCAAGCGTAAGGATTTTGTAGACTGCAAGTCCAAGTCTTGGTGGATAATACCAAGGCTTGTCAAGTCCTAGCGCATCTTCTCTCTGTTTTATTTGATTTTCTATAAAGGCCTCTAGATCTTGTGAATTTTTGAAACTTGCAACTAGATGTTTGTTCTCAGTAACTTGCTGTTGTACCTCAAGTGCAACACTTTGTTTTAAAATAGAATCCATGTTATGGCCAACGAGTGCGATAGTAATGAGTAACGTGGCCAAGAGCACGCCAAACATTGTTACTGCACGTTTTATTATGAATCGTGTGAAGCTCATCTTTATCTGATAACTATTGTAGAGTTAATAACATCTAGGGTTTCCTTCTTTTCTTTAATACTATTATGATTCCAATAGCAATCGCTGCCAAGACAATACCAACTACAACATAGTCAAAACCCGCAATTATGGCACTAGAAGTAGGCACGATCTCAGGGATTTTGGGATTTTCACCTTGAATTCCTAAAAAGCTGGTATAAAAAATGTCTGGCTTGAGAGCAGATTCTGATACTGCAAATATCTTCAAGTCATTTGCTCCCATACTCAAAAGTGATGTTTTTTCTTTTGGTAAAACAATAGTGGTGTTTCCAGCCCCAGATTGCAAAATACCAGAGTCTACCGTTTTACCATCGGCATTTAGGAAATAATAGTAAATTGTACAATTAGATGTGACCGAAATTGGAATTGTCAATTCTTTGCCTAATGAAACAGTTGTAGGAACATCAATCCCATTTATTTTTGCAACATTAATGTTCTCAAATTTTTTCCAGTAACCTGCTCCAAATGGATACGTAGGATCATCAAATGCCTTTATTGTTATGAGTCTAGCTTCTGGAGAATAACTATCAAGATAAAACGGTCCATCGCTTATTACAGCATGGTTATGCATTTCAATCCATGACACAGATGCAGAATACCTATTAGAATAGTATTGGGAATTTTTATCAAATCCTGCTAAAGCCGCTGGAATAGAATTTGATTTTGAAAAATCTTCTAGAGTTGACTTGATCATATCTGCGTCATTTGGAACAATCAGCGATAGCCAGTCAACATTTTTGCTAGCAGCCTCTGATCTTGAAAACGCAACCTTGCCATCAGTCACAGATTTTTCCATGGCATAAAATATCTCCCATGGCATGGAAGGAAAAACACCTGCAGAATCAGCAATCTCGCCTTCATCAAAATGCCAATAATCCTGGTAAACTTCGATTGTGTTTTTATCAATAACTCTAATTCCAATTAGCGTATTTGCAGATTGATTTGCCTTTGGCGAATATTCCGAATCAAATGTCTTGCTATTTTCTGAAGGTTCTGCCCCCCACTGATATAGGAAATAAATCGAATACAAGACATCATTCATGTCCATTGGTTGGCCATTATGCCAGTTTCCAAATATTAGATGAAATGTTACTTTGCTTGTAGATTTTATATCATTGCCAACTTGAATCCATTTTTGCTGAGCGGGATCCCATTTTATCGCATCAGATGGTACATCTAGCTTGCCAGTTGGTCCTGCAGTTTCCACTTTCCAATTAGAGCGAATAGGAATGGTCACTCCAGTATATGGATTTTTGAAGCTTCCCGGGTCAGATATGGCGCCCAAAATTTGCTGGCTTGCAGAATCGCTAAAACCTGCAACAGGATTCCAAGCGCCCTGGTAAATTTTGTGTACTCCTATTGTCAGAGAATCAGAATTATCCCTTGCATTAATTGGAGTAAACCTGCTTGTTATTCCAGCACCAAAATCATTTACTATACCATCTACTTTTTTGTTGGATACATACTGATCAATTTTACTTACAAGAAAAACCCTAACAGATTCTTTAATGCCTTCATCTACTGCTTTTTTTAATAATTCTGTTCTTTGATCTGTTGATGTAAAATTCCCTATGAAAATATTTTGTGAAAGAGAATCAATGTAATCATTTTTGTAATTCCAAAATGAGGGATTGTTAAATCCAGGCATGGTAGAAAACCATGGCGAATACATCTGTGCAGTTATAACAGAATCATATCTTACAAAGCCGCTTGCTGCCCAGCCCTCAGTGTAGATATTCCATTTTAGATCAGATGGATTTGAACCATATACAACTGTAAATGCCTTGTTTAAATCCCCATAATCTCTTTTTACAGAAAATCCGATTTTTTCCAGCTGTGAAGAGATTATCTCACCAATTGACTGTCGTATTTGATCATCGCTTCTAATAAAAATTGTAATCTCTATTGGTTTTGAATCATAGTACCACTTGTTGTCAATCTTTTTCGCTCCCGCCTTTGTGAGAGAGTCTGAGATCATTTGTTCTGCCAATGCAGGATTATATCTAAAGTTAAATGATTCAAGATCACCCAAAATCAAAAGATAGTCAGGATCAAATGGCTTGTACGCTGAAACCATCGGGACACCATAGCCGCCAAGAAGCTCATCAACGATTAGGTTTCGGTCTACCAAATAATTTAGTGCAAATCTAACATCTTTTATTGAGAAAGGATTGAATTTTTCAGAAGGAGCTGGGTTTACAAGAAGGCTGTATGATTGACCCGTTGATGGAAATATTTTTAGACCTTCCCGTGATTGAGGGTCGGCAATTCTGTCAAAAGGGATTGGCCAGTAATAAATATCCAGATTTCCATTTTTTACCTCTTCAAATGCGATATTATCATCAGAGTATTGGATGAATTGTACCTTGTCTACATAAGTTCCCTTTTCAGCAAAAGCAAGACTAGAACCTAATACAAAAACAACACCACACAGTATTAAAAGTTGATTCAACGCACTGTTTTGCTTAAAACCATATATAAGAATAAGAAATCAGGTTAAAAACACTAACTAAAAAGAGATTTATAATTTCTACAAAATGTTTGGGTTTAAGTAATAACTCTTTTCATTTTTAGTTCTGTTAAGATGTCAAGGTTTGCAGGTAGATTTTTAAATAAAACAATATCAGGTTCGAAATTATTCCTAGTATAACATTTAGTGGTTATCTTCTAATCACATTTTATGAATAATATTTTATAAACGCAAAATTAACCAAAAGTATTGAACGTTCAGATTCTAGTTAAGGGTATAAGGGGAATAATTCCAGGAGGCGTATCTGTCAAAGACTTTAGCGTTGTAACAGATACCAGCGAGGAAACTGCAAGACAAATACTAGACAACTTTATGCAAAATGGCATTGGTGTTTTCCAAGATGATCAGATACATTTTCAAGATAATGACAAACTAAAAACCAGTTTACTTGCATTAAGAATGGGTGCCCCAATTGACGAGATTTCACAGATTTTAGACTGGAGGGATTTTGAAGCACTTGTTTCAGAAATTTTAGAATTACGAGAATTTGATGTCACAGGAAATCTGACTTTAACAAAACCAAGAATGCAAATAGATGTTGTTGGCATAAAAGCAGGTGTAGCAATTCTCATAGACTGTAAACATTGGAAGAGACTAAGTTACTCTGCATTAGAGACTGCAGTCAATAAACAAATTGAAAGAACAAAACACTATGTTACAAAAGAAAAGGTACAGGCCGCACTACCTGCTATCGTAACACTATACCAAGAAAAAGTCAAATTCATCAACAAGGTTCCCATAATACCCATATTCCAGCTAGATTCTTTTTGTGATGAATTTTATGGTAATTTAGAAGAGATGGATTTAGAGCAAAGTGAATAAAAAGAAAACAGTAGTTCCTATCAAAAATCCTTGTGTAATTCTCATTGCCCTGTCAAGCGATTTTGAATAGTTCTCAAGCTGTTTTGGCCCCATTACTTTGACATCTGTTTCCTGTTGCAGAGTTTCAAACATTGCAGGAGAAAGATTCTGCTCTGCCTTTTTTGCCAAATTTAGATACCAAGAGGCAACTTCTTGAGATTCTGACAAGCTTCCAAAATAGAAATAACCATACTTGTTTCTTGCCTCTCTTGCCTTGTAGTGAGAGTCAGAAGTACAAATATCAAGTAAATTATATCCGGATTTTGAAAGAGACGATACGATTTCTTCACGTAAGCCGTTTCTCATGTTGTTAGAGTCTGCCCAACCAAGGAAAAATTTTTCATTGTTAATTTTCAGACACATTACTCCTACTTTGCCAGGACCAAGATCGTCTGCCTGAATTTTCAAATTTTCCGAGTTTGCATATCCAACTTCTAATGGATATGCTTCTTTTGTTATCAGTGTATCAAGGTTTGATTTTGCTGCTTTTAGAAGATCATCCGAGTCTTGTTTTAGAATTTCTTCTCCCATCGCGTTGTGGCTATCAACGATTAAGATTTTTTCAAATCCACGGTTTTTTCCATATTGTTCAAGCTCACTTTTAACATAAAGCGGCACGTCCTCCATCCCGTGTGGCGATAATGATAAAATCAAAACTGCTGTTTTACCAAAGAGCATGCCAACTGAACGGGCTTTGTTTACCTGAACTATAACAGGTTTTGTGCAATCAAAGCCTTTGTGAATCATAAAACTCTTGGTAAGACTAGAAAGATACGCATCAACTTGAGATTTTGATGGCAAATTAAGAGAATGATCAGAGACGCTATGCATAACCATTGCAGAGTGATTCAAATTTTTGTATATCAGATATGGAATGTTGCTTCCTCCAATTGGATGAAATGGTCCGGGATGGACGTCAGGTACAACTAATCGGCATTCATTGTTTTTTGTTTTAAATAAAATTTGAAATGTTGATACTTTGGCTGGTTGTGAACGTTCTTCCATCAAAGTTTCCATTTCAGAAGGATCGTTTCTTGTCCAAGCTGCCACATAGGCTTGCAATACTTTGTGTGTTCTTGGAACTTTGATGCCAGCGGCTCTATCTGACAAAAGAGTCCATGCTGTTGCAAGAAACAAAAACACAAGACCATATCCTAGAACTTTTAAATCTGAAAGCATTGGAATCCAAGATTCTGATGGTACGAATGCAAAAAACATTGCCAGCGGTTGAATCAGACAAACTGCCCATGCAGTTTTTAATTTTGCCCCCATGACAGATGTAAAAAGTCCAATTCTAAAGCTTGCAAACAAAAACATTCCTTCTGTAATATAAATTGGCAATAGTTCAGGTTTTGAAAAAACATGCGCGGATACAAAACCTCCAAGGAGGGTCACAAACCATAAAAGATTTCCAAATGCAGATAGATGCACAATTTTGGAAAATTCTGTTTTTAGTAAACGTGCGTCTAGAACCTGTGTTCCATAAAGTGCTGCAATTGACAATGGCAAACTGAAAAATATTTTGTCACTTGTTTTAAAATATGCAAACAACGCAAGTGCTACAGTTGCAGATGTCACTGTTATAGAAATTAGAAGAGAAAGATAGTGTGACGAGGGAGTTAGAGTTGTTAATGAGTACCTCTTATGTATACGAGATACATTATCAGCATTTTCTGTCATGGTAGGAAAAATATTTTCAATATCCACGAGATGGCAATCAACGCACTTGGAATAGCCACGACAACTTCTGGCCTTAGTTTATACCCTTTTGTCTCATCCTCAAAGAATCTCAACAGACCCGCACTAGATGCTGGAAGTGGTGCCGATTTCTTGCTACTCATGTTACTATAACTCGTAGGATTTTTACATAAATACTTTTGTGCTAGATCTTTTTGATCTTCTCTTTAATATTTATGATATCATTGATTGATTTTAGGATTTGTTGCTGTTTTTGATGATCTTTTTCATGTTCAAGTTCTTTAGTTAGCTCCTTTAGTTTTTGCTCAAGGCTTGCAAGTAGGGGATCGTCACTAGGTTTTTCTTTTATTTTTTCCAGTATTTTTTCTTCATTAGCTTCCCTTCCACAGTTTACACATAATGCACCACCATTTTTCATGATGCGTACTCCCTTGCAATATGGACAGGGATCACTTACAAGAGTTGCACCTTTTAGAAGCATTTCAACCGCTTTTTTAGTAAGATCCGTAGACACAAACTAATTTGGGAATTCCAAGTAAAAAATGTAGTCGAACAAGGCTTAATAGTAGGAAACCAAGTTTTTATTTTGAATGGCGGTAATCTGCAATACATGCGGACTTCCTGACGATTTATGTGCCTGTGGAGAACTTGAAAAAGATGCTACTCAAATTGTAGTTCGTCTTGAAGAGAGACGTTTTAAGAAAAAAGGGACAATGATTGAAGGAGTTAATCCAAAGATGAATGATTTAGCTAAAGTTGTCAAAGAACTAAAAGCAAAATATGCATGCGGTGGCACAGTAAAAGAGGGATACATTTTACTTCAAGGCGACCACAGAGATACAATCAAAGCTACTTTAGTCAAACTTGGATTTCCAGAAGCAAGCATTGAAGTTCATTAAATGAGACTTGTTAAAAATCGATAAACTCTTACGAGTTATAGCTATTCCATATTCTGCACTAGCATCAGTTATCTTTGGTATGATGATCATTTCTTTTCCAATTGGGGCATATGTGGTTTTTAACTCGGATATAGGAAAAGAAATTAACTTTCAGTATCCCCTTGATGGCGTAGATATTTTTCTTGGCGGGATAGGATTCAAGCTGCCAGTTCATTTTGAAATTGGCGATGGTTTTATTGTCATGTGGTGTGTGTATCTTGTTTTGTTTGTTATTTCATTGGCTGGCCCTCAGCGAGGCTTGATGAAAGCACTTTCCTTGGTAATGATAGAAGGGTGGCAGAATATCAAAAACAACGCACTTTTGAGCATGATAACCTGGTTTTCTATTTTAATTGTCTTTTCTCTAATTATTGATTTTATTCAGCACGGTTTTGGTATCAACATAGAACCACCAGCATCATCTCAAAATAGATTAATCCAATTCTTTCAAGTCTCAACATCCCCATTAAGTGAAGAGGTAGGTTTTAGAGTTCTACTTATCGGTCTTCCACTTTTTGCCATGTTTTCCCATAAAGCATCGTTAAAACATTTTTTCAAATCACTTTGGCACCCATCAAAAAATTTGGAGATTACAAACTACAAAAAAGTAGCAGCATTGATTATAACAGTTGCCATATTTTTTGGAGCAGCACATATTATTTCAGGTACACCATGGAGTACAGGTAAGTTTACTCAAGCAACTGTGGCAGGAATAATAATTGGTTGGGTGTACTTTAGATATGGTTTTGCACCTGCCATTTTGATTCATTGGGCAACAAACTACTTCATATTTTCATATGCTTATTTTATATCTGAAATGACCCAGTCTCCAATGACAGACAAGTTTTCAGATCCATTTTCAAATACATTAGAGTCATTACTTTTGATTGCCGGTGGAATTGCTATTGTTGGCATTACATTAAACTACATAAAATCAAAAAAAGAATCAACCATAACCCAAGTCTGAATGTATTGAGACCAATTATAATCTAGAATTTAGTTTTAAATATCATAATACTAGATAAACAAATCCTCAAGCATTTTTGAAATTGATGGTTTGGAATATTTTAAAATAGTTTGAAGATCTTCTGGTTCATCTACATCAAGCATTATTCTTGTAATCAAAACTAGTGCAGATTTTACAGATTTATTATTTGCAGTAGTTAGATGTATTTTATAGCTGTCTTCATCATAATGAGTTTCCATGACATCTACTGGGCTTCTAAATAGCGCATTTGTCCCATCAAATCTTCTTGAGGGCACCACAAGTACGCACTTGTCAAGCATTTGAAAATCATACAGCATCCGTATATCCTCAGTTTGCATGAGAGGAACATCTTGAGGAAACACGATTGTTGCACCAAATCCCTCATCCAAAAAATACCTGTCTGCCATTGCAACTGCACTGTTTACACTTTGTTCTTTTTCATCGTAGATTTCAACAACATCAAATTTTTTCCCAATCTTAAAAGCAGATTCGTCTTTACTTACAACTGTAATTTTTTCTATGATATCAGATTGTGATATTGTTTGTAAGACTTCTTCTAGCATTATCTTACAAAGATCTTCTGTTTTTTCGCATGACAAGTTTAGTCGCGTTTTAGCTTTTGAAAAAGTTTTTACTGGAACAATTGCACCTGTACGTAATTTAGACATGCACTTGTTTTAAAATAAAAGACGCAAGAGCATCCTCGTCTTTTTTGTCTTTCATTTTTATTTTAGTTTCATATACTTTCATGTCCAAATTTTCTATCTTTCTTGTTAGAAGCCTATCAGAGGAATCAATCACTATATGAGAGGCCACATCAGAATACATTTTTGCAAGTCCATACGCAGATACCTCCATGCCAGCTGCTTCCATGTATTTAGCAGCAGGTCCACTAACTGAGTTGTTTCCGATCAGTGGGCTTACTATAACAACTTTCTTTTTTGATTTAGATAGTTCTTTTTTTATCCCCTTAATTGAAAGAATTGGTCCTATGCTTGTCAGTGGATTTCCTGGTGCAATTATAACCAGTTTAGCATCATGTATTGCATTTACAGCTGCAGGATTTGCTCTAGCTTTGTCTGCCCCAAGATATTTTATTCCCTCAACATTGTCATGTCCCTTGTGTTTTACCCAGAATTCTTGAAGGTGAAGATCACCTTTGTTTGTCACGATTCTTGTCTCTACGGTATTATCTGTTACAGGAATTATTTTTATATCAATAGCAAATTTTTGGCACAGCCATGTGGTAATATCAGATAGATTCTTACCATTTTTGAGCATGTTTGTTCGTAAAAGATGAATTGCCGCATCTCTGTCTCCAATCTTAAACCAAGTCTCTTCTCCTAACATTTCCATTTGACGTAAGAAATTATAGGTGTCCTTTTTTATTCCCCAGCCTTTTTCTCCATCAAGCAAGTCAGCAAGTCCATAAAGAATCGTATCAATGTCAGGACAAATATACAGACCATAAAGCCAGTAGTTATCGCCAACGTTTGATATCACATTGATATCTCTTGTTTGTGAGGATATTCCTCTAACGAGTTTAACGGAACCAGTACCACCTGCAAGTATTGTTATCATTTTTTCAATTTCCTACGAAGATTGGTAATGTTAGTATGCACAATATTACTTTTACCACAAAAATAGATTTTCAATTTTTTTGATAGTATTTACGATAAGATTTATTACCGACCCTAAAAGTAGTCTGAACGTGACTATGGACAAGTATTTTGCGTTAGGGTTAATTGGTTTATTGGTTTTTGGCAGCATTTCTCCAATTTGGGCAACATCAGATCTTACTGTATATCTCAGTGCATCTGGTGCTCCCACGCAACCAACCTTCAAGTTTTTGGAGTCAGCATTTATAGAATATCCACATGGTGGCAAACTAAAGGATCTCTTGGCAGGCAAGAATTACACCATAAGTTTTACTGAAAACTCTAACAATACAAGCGTTCAAGATTTGATGCATCAACTAAATACAGCACTAGTACGAGATCAGAAAAGCCCTGTAATCATAACAGACTTGACCGTGCAGTATACTGCAACTCTTATAGGAGATGACAAATCAGCCTCGATTGATTACAATCTTCAATTAATTCCAACTTTGACAGGTTATGTCATAAAAAAGGGAGCTAATGATAATGACCCAACAATAATTGATGCAGTATGGATGGGATTTGCAATAAAAGATCCAGTTACTATAAAAACAGCACAGTATGGCGACGTGGAAGTTAATGATCCAATCAGCTTTGTGAAAAAGGTCATACCAGATGTTTATTCTAATATCCAAGGAACAAAGGCAGAAGATGCTTTGAAAAATAATTTGATTGATGCAAGTAGCATATTACAAGAACCAATTGATCAATGGAATCATCTTTTCGATCCAGCATTCATAATATCTGAGACTAGCGGCTTTGGGTACAAAGGAGAAAAAGTGGCAATAACAACGTATACCATGGGACAAAGCAGTCTTGGCGAGGGAACTCAAAAACCAACACAAGTTACATTAGATTTTACTACAGATACTAATTATCAACTTACAACAATTCAGCACGCAAGTTCAGCATCAGTCAACATAGATGGTCATGCAATTTCAACTAGTGTAGGAGGTACACCAGCATTTGGCACTACTCCAAAATCTTCAGGTGGTGGTGAAAGTGGAGGATTTCCAGTTGGAATAATCTACGGAATGGCAATCTTTGGCGCTGTTGTTGCAGCTGGAGTTTTAGTTTGGAGTAACAAAAAACTAAAGGATAGTGCCAACAGACCAAAGGATACTGGTCCAGCTAGAACACTAGAGTACGAGGATAGAAAACACTGGGCTGACAAGTTCGATAAAAAGTCAGCATTGTAATAACCAAATCTATCATTTCAATTATAATAAAAATAAAATGGTGCGTGCTAGACGTAACCCTCCTTCTGTTTTCACGAGATTCAGCTATGCGGCCTACCTAAACCAAGTGCAGCGCTTTTAGTTTTGTTTGGCCTTGCTCCCTGTGGGTCAGCTTTTTTCACTCCTTACCGGAAACCTCAGGTTTTTCCATCACAGTACGCCGGGTCGGATTTTTTTCTGTTCTGTAGCCAGCCATCTCTGACTATCCATCTCTGGATCACATTTACTGCATGGAGGGAGGAGTTTCCTCTGCCTTAGCAGTAGCTCGTTCACCAGCTCGCACCTTGATAATCATTAACCAGAAATTTCTATTTTAACATTGTTAGAACATAAGAGAAATCTAACAATGGATTACATTTTTGATGTAAAATACTCCTCGTCGTAGAGGGGTTTCTTCTTTGTTCTCACAAAAGCCATCAATTTCATGGTCTCTATATACATATTGTAGATGAATTTATTTTCCTTAAGTCTAGGGGCAATCATATGCCAAAAGTATCTAGCTCGGATGTTTGAGAACCTAGAGTCACGCACAACAAATACACTATAAGCTGATTTTTCTATAATTGCCAATGTCTTTGGGCTAAAAGCTTGATCCGATTGATTTCCTGCCCCTACTATGACAATCTCTGGATTCTTGTTTAGGTTTTGCAACAAGTCTTTAGTAATGTCCTCGGTTGTTGGGTAGATTCTTTCAACAGGAACTTTCTTGAGATCTAAATCAAACATCTTTTCATTGATTTTTGCCAATATGTCGCGTTCTTCTTCAGGTGATTCAACCACTCCCCTGACAATTCGTATACTGCTTCCCATAGTATTAGAAAAAGCACTAGCTATTTCAATTCCTAAGTCTGAGTGTCTTCCTTTATCGTATGATACCACAACATGCGAGAGTTCCTTTTCAAATTCTTTTTTGATTTGTACTCCGAGTATATCACATGTAGTAAGGGACAGTAATTTTCTGTTGTTGCGAAGATCATAGAAATCCATCACAAGCAAATTAATTCCTTGTTCTTCAACAGTAGCCAAGATTGCTTCTGTTGTGTCATGTGTTAATCTTACCAGATATCTGTAATCTGAGGAGTCAGGCAAAGATCTTTTCATGTCTCCAACTGAACGCATGGTAGGCTCCGTAAATCCTTGCCCCATAAAAAGAGGTATCTGAATAGGTATCGTTACTACGCTAAGAAGAGAAATTTCACCGTCTTTATTTTTTGCAATTGCTGATGCTATTTTTACTAGTTTCTCAACAGTTTTCTTGTTAGAGACTATCATTACACGGTAATCTTTTCGATGAGGCGGACCGTCGTTTGCTACTAATGGTGCATAGTGTTCAATCTCCCTTTTTGAAATATACAATTTGTAAATCGAGAATCCAATTAATATCCAGACAATAGCAATTGCCCAGCTCAGCGGATTGTAAATTAGAAGAAAGACAGCAAGTCCTATTTTACAACATATGCCTATAATTGGCATGAGTGGAAAGAATGGGATTTTGAATCCATAATCAAGCTTATGACCATAAAGTCTTCTGATTTGGATTCCCGCCCAATTTACCTGTGTAAACAAAAATAAGAACATCACACCAGCTGCAAGTGCTAGCTGCTCAATAGGCAACCATACAGCCATCACAAGCATGATGAAACCTGATGCGATTATTGCAAAGTGAGGAGTATGATATTTGGGATGAATTGAGCTAAAGATGGAAGGTAGGTTGTATTGTCTTCCCATAGCAAATGAAACTCTACTTGAGGAAAACGTGGTTGCACTTAGTGCTGCAACAGTTGATATCAGACCGCCAACTAGTACTGCTATCATTCCATAGGGTAGTAGAAATTTTGCTGCTTGTGCTATACCCAGCTCTTGATAATCACCTATGAAATTCCATGCATCTTTACCAGTTTTAGAAGGATCCAGTCCACCTAAGAAAGCAAAAGTAAAAACAATGTAAAGAACTGTAACAACTCCAAGTGTGATGAAGATTGCCTTTGGAATATTCCTTTTTGGATTTTTAACTTCTTCACCGGTTTGTACAATTATTTCATAGCCTTCAAAAGCAATGTATGTGATGCCCATTCCTAAAACCAACCCTGTCATTCCCTTTGGTAAAAAGTTCTGAAAGTTTGCTGTCCAGTTGGGGTTGGTAAAACTCATTGCATAGATGCCTGCAATGATTAGAACCACAATGATTGCAAGTTGCATAAATGTTAGCCCATTTCCAACTTTGCCTGTAAGTGAAGCCCCTCTGTAATTTACATATGTGAAAATAATTATCGAAATTGTGGCAATAATTTTCTCAAGCGGTATTCCAACATATTCAGATGAAACTCCTATGTTTGTAAGCAAGCTTCCAAAAAATGAACCAAAGGAAACCGCGTACAAGCTTCCTGCAATCATATGGGCAAACCACGCAGTCCATCCGCTGATAAACGCATTTGGTCTTGGCAGTCCTTCTTTTACCCATCTATAACCACCGCCTGCTTCTGGAAAAGCAGAACCAAGTTCTGCGTAGGTTAATGCGGTAAAGAAGCTGATTACTCCGCTAAATACAAAGGCTACAATTAGTGCAGGACCAGCTTCATGCACAGCCGGTCCTACTAGATTAAAGATTGAACCACCTATCATTGCTGCAATTCCAACCATTGTTATGTCAAGTAGTGATAGACTACGTACAAGACCTGGTGATGACTTTTCAGCAGACATTATTATCTAACGGTTTGGAAAAAATGGTTGAATAAATCTCTACTTGTCCCTTTATACATTAACAGATATCCTAGTGACGCCCTACAGCAATATCGTAAATATCATACTCTTTTAGGATATAGTGGATCTCTTCTTCGGAATGGGCTTTTGAGTAGTCTTTAAGAAGATTTTTGTTTAGATCATAAAAAGTGTGCCCCCATTTGAATTTGTTTAACATTTCATGTGCAAGATCATTGATTTCCATAATGAACAATGCACCTGCTATTGCCTCCACAGTTGTAAGCTTGCTTAGTTTTGAATAATTAACGGGATTACCAGCAAAAAGTGGCGGAAGTTTTCTATGTATACCAGAAAATGTTTTTACAAATGTTTCCTGTGCAAATTCCCATGAACAATCAATTCCAGTTATAGAATTAGCGACAAGCTTGTCATTTTTTAAAATCATTCTATCTGCAAAAGGATCTAAAATCAATGTGTTTGACAAAGTGCTTCTTACGTTTTTTGCAATTCCAAATTTAACAAGTTTTGCAGCAGTACATTTTTTTGGATCGTCTTGTTTGAACATTAAAACCTGAATTTGCATATCATTTTTTATCTCGCATACGATGTATAATAAACTACCAAAAGTGTTGACTCTTGTAATTATGCCTATTTAGACACGTAGGTAACCTGGTAATAGAATCTAGATGGCTCGTCTTTCTTAATAATTTGTACATTCAATTGCCCATCTTGAATTACACTGTTTTCATCTGCTGGTAAGATGGTAAATTTCTCCAATCTAGTGCCAGAACCAGTATATCCAACCAAAAAGTTTTGGTTGCCTATTTGGATTGCTTGATATAGTGAGCCAGAGTTTGAAGTAGAACCTATAATCTTGCAATCAGAATCTTGACCTATCAAGCATGTTCCGTCTTCAAAAGTTACCTTAAGATTAACATTTGACTCATCGCCAGAATTTACACGTAACAAACCGTCAATAATTCTTGGATAGAAGGTGTTATTTCCAATAGTTTTTTCTTTAATGGTTATTGTGATAAATGAATCTGCTATTCTATTTACTTTATCAATTGTCATCATATTAGAAAGAATTGTTTTCTGAGTAGGTCCAATTGTACTTGGTGTTATAGAGGGGGTAATTACTTGCGGTGTTCCTTGTGTTGTGTTTCCTTGAGTTGCATTTACTTCAGGAGATGGTACTATATTTGGTAATTGATTTACAACTTGGAATGGAACACTAAATATGCCAAATGGTACATTAGCCATTACAACATAGTTTCCAGGTTTTGCATTATTAGGAATTTTATAATCATAACTAAAAGAACTTGTTTGATCAAAAAACACCGTAGCTCTTGGCAACTCACTACCTTCCTTTGATACGACTTGTCCTTCACTTATGATGGTATCATTTGCAAGACCAACAGAAATATCAACAGATGGAATTGATACTATGTAACTTGTTCTTCCAGTTATTAAGACAGTCTGACCTGGAAGATACTTGTCACCATCAGTTGTCAACAACAATGAAAGTTTGCTTGATGAAGTAGTAAATGGATCAGTTACGTTAAAGCTTGCCTGTGAAGAAGCACCAAGATAGCTTCCATATATTTTGTATGTTCCAGTTTGAAATATTCCTGGACGCAACCCTATTGAAGTTTGGAATTGACCTCCTGGGTTTACTTGCACCGTTGCTCGGGATGCCTCCTGTCCAGTATTGGTATACACAACAATGTTAATCAGGGTATTTTGTTCAAGTGTCGCTGCGTTAACTTTAGGTATTACTTGACCAAAGATTTGTACTCTTTGAGTGGTGATATAATCTGTCTTGTCTGTCTCTAGGAAAAATGGTGACAGTTTGGTTTCTGATTGTGGATTTTTAGAAACACCAAAGAACAAGTCAGTTTTAGCATTATTTGAGCCAATTGTTATTCTGTAGATTCCAAATGTGTTTGGATAGTTATTTATGGTTACAACATTTTGTCTGCCAGAGTGGATTATAGTTGCAAGAGTTCCAGAAGTAGTGAAAGAATTCGGTATGGTCCAATCCCAAGAGAAGAATCCATTGGTTATCGTTAAGGGATTTGGGATTATACTACCATCAGGCAGGGTTAACGTAATTGTATATGAGGATGGATCCACTAAACTAGATATTTTACCAGTCAGATGTACTGTTTCTCCAATACCATAGACTTGTTTATCCGTATTTGCAACGATTGCCTGATTTCCTGTTGCTATTGGATCATAAAATGCGAGCGATGTAGAAGTTGTTAACTTTTGATATGTAGCTTTTAAGATATAGGTACCTGAACCAAGTATACTTTTAGGTAATGTTTGTGTAATTTTGTAATTACCGTTACTATCCGGATATGCATAAAAAGTCAACGGTACATTTACGACACCTGTTCCTATTCCTCCTGAGAGGTTTGGAGCCGCGTTAGCTTTTGACAACACTGGTGTTCCGTCTTCATGTAACACTGAAATCACGATGGATACACCTGATAGGACTTTGTTTGATGCAATATTGCCTGAAATACTAATTAAATCTCCAAGTGCATAAGAGGATTGATCAGTAGTAATTGAAAGTGGTACCAAAGTTGGTGCTACAAATGTACTCGGGTTTTCTACAACATTAAAATCTACTTCTGCGGTATATGCTTTTTCCGATATTATTACTCTGTAGCTTCCATATCTGTCTGTGATGCCTGGAATTGAAAACGTATATGTGAATGAACCGTCAGGTAAAATATTTAAGAAATCTTTTACATCAAAGACTTGTGGAATGCTGGTGCCACAGCTGCTGGAATAACATATGACCCCTTTTGTATATGATTGTGCTATCTCGATTTGATAGTTGTCTACTCCAACTAATTGTACGCGACCTGAAATTGTTACAGTGTCACCTAACCCATATGCCTGTTTGTCTGTGGTTACTATTATTGGAGCACTCAGAGATGGCGGGGGTAGTAGATTAAACGAGGTAGTAATTGTTGCTGTATCATATTTTGCAATAATATTATATGTTCCATAAACAGGATCTACCGAATTTATAACAACACCTGATGAAGCAGATGTACGAAAAAAGTTATTATAAGATGTAATTCTTCCTTGTGAATCAGGATACAAGTTTCCATTGTAGACTCGAACACTATAAGGATCATATACTGTGTAGGTTACTGGAGTAAGCGGAATAATTTTTGAGACATTTCCTACGATAGTTATCGGATCTCCCAAAATGTAAGATGGCCTATCAGTGCTAAATGTAAGTGTAGTTTGTGCTTGTTGTGGTGGCGGAACATATGCTTGTTCATTTAAGGTAAATTGCGCATTTGCTGATGCGTCTGAATAAATCATAGAGACTTTGTAATCACCTTCTTGAAATCCCAATAAAGGATCAGTTTTCAAATCTGTTTCAAATTGAAGGTGAATATCAGGATATGCTGTAATTGTTTTTTGAAATCCAGGTCCCGTAACAACTATTCTGATTTGTTCTGGAATATAGCTTAGATTTGGTATGTTAACTTGTTTTGAAACTTGACCGCTTATTTTTACTACATCACCAAAAATATAGCTTGTTTTATCAGTCGCAACTGCAACACTAAGAGCAGAAGAAGTTCCAGTTGAAGCTAGTTTTCCATTTGAGCTACCTGTAGTTGCTATTTTGAATGCCCAGTCACTGGTAGAGTTTGTATTAAATCCATCTACAATTCTCTGCCAACTGTTAAAGTCATTTTGCTGATCATACAGTGGCGGAGTTTGGTCTATTACCATACCATTTGTATCTTTTAGTTGAACAACTGCACCAATATGTGGAAACCATGAGGGCCCATACGTAAATATCAAAAATTGACCACTTTGAATATTTGTACCAGTGGAAATCGTGTATGTATTTCGTAAGCCAGTTGTAGCCCCAATTGTCCAACCACCAATGTTAACTGGTACGGATGTCGGATTATACAGCTCTACCCAGTTTGATATTGATTTAGAATCATCGCCTGGTGGATCTGTTTCAACTTCATTTATCACAACATGATTAGCAATAGAACTTAGTTGGGCCATTACAGGATTTACTTGAACAAATAGCATGACCACTGCCAAAAATCCAATTACAAGATATAATCTAGGGTCTCTCATCTGCACTATCATTTCATCACAAATATTGCAATTTTAGGTATTAATAGAGTAAAAGTTGAGCTAGTTGTTAATGCCCAATATGCACAAACAGGCATGAATAATGTACTGTTTTATCCATTATAAGTTGTACGTAGAACTTGTCCTATATTGAGAATGGGACAATCTTTTGCCTCAATGAAATAAACATCATTGTAGTGATGGAAAGAACGTATTCTAAGTTTGGTTTTGAGTATCACATTGTGGACATTTATTATTTACAATTTTTTGCCCACAAACTGCACACATTCCTTCTCCCATAGCTTTTTGTATTTGCTTTTTTCTTCTTCCAACAAATATGCGCACACCAAAATAAATTGCAACCGATATTACAGCTGCATAAACAGGAGCAATAAATGGCAACATGCCTATCATTAAAAATAAAATACCTATAATCAGGACTATCTCACGTTTTTCAAAACCCAATTATGTTAACATCGAGAAATTTTAATAAAAATCTATGCCAGGACTCAGAGTCACTGAATTTGCACTCATATTGTATCGTGTCTCTAACTCCTCTTCATCGTCTGGCTTTTTTAGAATGGTAAAAGTAAGATAAGAACTAATTGAAGAAAAATGTAATTCCCATCTCACAGTGATTGTAAAAATTATCTTTACTCAGATAGTTGTCATAATTTGTGCTCTTTTTACTATCTTTCTGTTACTCTTTATCCTTTTGTAGAATTTTGCCTAGTTTTATTCAATGGGAAAACGAAAATTTACTATTGATCTTGGCAATGAAAAGATAGAGGTAGAAGGTCATATGCACAAAAATGTGGCCATCAAATATCTCATGAAAAGACGCAGGTCACTTATCATGACTCGTGACAAGGAGAAAGTTGAACGGTTGTATGAGAATGTCCCAAAGGTAATATCCATAATAGGAGGACATTTGACAAAATCCTACCAAGTAAACTGGGAAAGAGAGGGAACGACAGAATTTGAGGGCTCTAGATTTGTCTTTACGCTAACTGAGATTCCAGATCAAAAGATAATAGCGTAAAATAGCTGGTTTTTTCAAATCCTCACATTCTATTTAGATCTGTAAATTCAGATCATACCAACTTCTTGTAAAGTAACTAGACCGTTATCTCCAATTATCTCTTTTATGTCTGGCAGTATCTTTTCAAGTTTTGATAATTCATCAATTACTTCGATAATAAGTGGCATGTTAACTGATATTCCCTCTACATGTATGTTAGATTTTCCTCGTTTTCCATATCCACCCATACCTGTCCAAACGGTAGCACCTGAAATTTTTCCTTTTTTCAAAATATCAAGTATTAGTAGATGGACACGTTTCCCCTTCACAGTGTCATTTTTTTTAATTCTGATAACAACTGACCACATTTTCATGGTTCTCATTTTATCTTAATGTTCCAACTATCACACTTAGTAAAACCCTGCCCCCAAATATAGAACCTAATGACAAACCTACATTTGTGATAATGTTAATTGCCATTAAAGAATATTGTTTGTTATCAATCAAGTTAGATGTTTCCAACGCAAATGATGACATTGTAGTTAGCCCACCACAGAATCCTATTGCAACTAGCAATGTATACTTGTCATCAAGATTCCATTGTTGTGAAAAAATTGAAAAACCTCCAAGAATAAAACTTCCCACAATATTTACAATTAATACGTTTACCGGCAATACACCAAGAAGTAATGGAGATTTTGTTATTCCATATCGTAGAAAAGTTCCAGCCAATCCACCTACTGCCAGAAATATTATTTCCATTCCTTTCATGTTAAATCATTTTCCCTGTTGAATTGATTTTCTTTTTGATTTTTGTTTGTCATTTGTCTACCTGATTAATTCTCATTAGGCAGACATTATCAGCATCTTCTAATGCAGTTTAGGAGTTTTCCAAGGCTAATGTCATAGCCTGTTATCATTTAGTTTTATCATATTTTTAAGGCTTTGTTGCAAGTTTCGTTATTGTTCTGATTATACAGTAAAATCAAACATGGTTATCTTTAGCACAATAAAATAATGGGGGGGATATAGACAGCAGTATAGATTTTGCACTAAAAATCTAATTTGTAATACAGTCTTTTTAAATAACAAATGATAAACTGATTCATGAGTAACTTAATCGAGAACTTTAGGCTTGATGAGCACAGAAGAGAAATTCTAAAGATGCGTATTACATCACTAGGAATCAAAAAAAGTCAATATTTTAGAACACTGATAGATAGAGACAACGTAGGAAGATTTCGAAAGCCTACCAATGATGCTTATGAAGAATGGAAAGCAATACGTGCAGAGATTTTATTAAGTGACACAAAAAAAGCCCTTCTTGAAGCATTAAAGAAAGAGTTTGAATCTGGTGAAAAAACAGGAAGGAAAGTAAAGACCTTGCTAGGAGTCTGTAAAAAATACGGACTTGATAAAAGAATTGCCATAAACGATTTGAATGATTTGATTGAATATGATATTTTTATAAAAAAGAAAACAGAATCAAAATACAACTGGACTCTTCAAGGAATAATAATAATTCCAGAATATGCATTTTCGCTCTCAAACGAAAAATTCTTGTTTTTTGGAGATATGGCATCCCTTCTTGCTGCAATGCTTGGTGAGTATGACGATGTATTACGATATTTCAGGAAGATGGGTTTAACCAAAGAGGATTCTAAGGCTGCTTTTAATATTGTATTAGAAGTGCATGTTAAATTCATAACGTGGATCAGAGAAGTATCATTTTCCTCTTTAGGCATAGTGGATCCAGATCACACACAATTCTATCGTAAACAAATGTTACACTTTCTTTTCAATTATCTGTTAATGAGTAATGAGAATCAGCAAACATCTCCCGAGTTTGATAAGGATTTATGTGTAAAATTGATTAAGGTTCTAGCAAACTATTTTTCTAAAACTGTCAACATTGAGAGTAAAACGTAGATTTTGCACTAATTAATGTATAATTTATCTGTGGCATTAGTATCAAATCATTATGCCTAGGAAATCAGATGATGAAGAGGAATATTGTGAAGATTGTGAGCAACCTATTGATGAATGTAAATGTGATCAAGATGATATAACTATTGATGATGTTAACAAAGTTTTTGATACTGCAAAGAAAGGTCTTGATGTAATTGATAAGTTAAAGAAATTATCTACACCTCCAGAACCAAAGCCTATATCAAATAATGAAGCAAGATGGATTGGTCAGGATATGATAAGGAAAGCACAAATCGATGAGAAGAAAACAAAGGAAAATGATGAGAAAGAGAACAGAGAACACAGAAAGTGGAAAATTGAAACCGCCATCAAGATTGGCGGTATAGTGGTTTCTGCAATTGTTGCCATAATTGTAGCATCTAAAATCTTTCACTAAATCATTAGGTGGTTTAGTATGTTGAAGTTTTCTTGTTTTTGACTATGTTTATAGTAAAATTTTTGGATAGTTTTCTAAGATAAATTAATGTGGTTATTTCCTTATAGTGCAAAATCTTAGTTTTATTTTTTTCTAAGAAAGAGATAAAGAATTATGTTATAACCAAGAACGGACAAATTCTATGTATGCCGCTTGAGAATAAATTTATCGAGGAACTACGTTTTGAATCCTTTCGTGATCTTGAAGAAGCAGAAAAAATTTTAGAAGCCAACGGGTACCTAGAACACGTAGCTTGGCTTTGTGAACAATCCTATGAAAAGTTGGTAAAATCGGTATATGCATATTTCAAATTAAAGATACAAAATGGTAGTGTTAAATCAGTATATGATAAAATGTACGAATCACAACACTATGGTTCGTACAAATTAATAATAAACATGTTTCGTGAGATTTTTGGTTCTTTTAGAAAATCATTTGATACAAAACCAGCTCAAATAGTTGCAAGTGCATCTGAAAATGAAAAGGGAATAGCAGATGGCTTCATGAAATTTGTGAAAAATGCAAACTATTCACAACTAAATAAAGAACTAGAATACAAATGTAAATCCATAGAAGAAAAAATAAGTGCATGCCTTTCTAGTAATAATGCGTTTAAGGATTTCATCAACATAGCAACTGAGCAATCTTTAAGAAAATCACTTAATGATCTAAACTTTGAAGCAACAGTCAAAGAAACCATTGACAAGTTATCAACTGATCCTAGATTCAAAGCAAGTAACCCAGTCTTTCAGGGAATGCTTCAACAAGCAATTATTAGCGGATCGGAACATACCATCAAATTTTTTGGTTTTATTTCATACGCTCTAGTGTTAGCAAGATGGATTTTGCCACATGCTTCAATGCCTAGATATCCGATATTAGAATATAATTTTGATAATCTTGCTCCGTATAGGGAGAAATCAAATGAATTAAAACCATTTTTTAGACTTATTATTGATGAAATAAAGAAACTACATCCTCAAGCAAAAGAATTCTTTGACGAACTGGAATATTATAAGAACGTAGGGATGATAGATACAACACCATAATCATTTAGTGCAAAATCTATACTGCTGTCTATATCCCCAATAAAATAATGGGATCGGCCGGATTTGAACCGACGACCTCAGGTACCCAAAACCCGAATCATACCATGCTAGACCACGATCCCGATGTAAGTGCAGCTTAGAGCTCCCCAATTTAAGCTTCACAGATGATGATTTTAAATAACATACAAAATCAAGACTACCCTATGCAAATCCAAGATTACATCAGTGCTGGAAAGATTGCATCAGAAGTCAGAGAAAATGCAAGAAAAAAAGATCATGTCGGTTCTACACTGTTTGAGATTTGTGAATCAATAGAAAAAGAAATTATTCAAAAGGGTGGCAAGTGTGCTTTTCCCGTAAATACTAGCCTAAATGAGATAGCGGCTCACTATACCGCAGAGCCAAACGACCCGAAAGTAATCAGTGAAACAGATTTGTTAAAAATTGATCTTGGAGTACAGATTAACGGATACATAGCAGATACAGCAGTAACCGTATGTTATGATCCCAAGTTTGAATTTCTAGTCCAAGCAGCAGAAGCTGCACTAAAGGATGCCATATCCATCATAAGAACAGGTACAAAATCAAGTGATGTAGGAAAAACAATAGAAAATACGGTAAAACAGATGGGATGTCAACCAATAGCAAATCTCAGCGGTCATTCCTTAGAGCGTTACACCATTCATGCTGGAAAATCAATACCAAATATTTGGTCAATAGGATCTTTTTCATTTTCGCCTACAGAAGCTTACGCGTGTGAGCCATTTGTTACAACAAAAGAAGGGCTAGGATTTGTACGTGAGGGTAAAACAAGAAACATCTTTTCACTTATCACACGAAAAAGAACAAAGGATGCGGAAGCTGACAAGCTTGCTGATCACATATGGGATAAATTCAACATGCTACCATTTGCACTAAGATGGCTTGTCCCAACCTGGGAAGAAAAAAATGCTAGAATTTTGTTAGAGAAACTTGTTAAAAACAAGATAGTAAGATCATATCCTGTATTAAGTGAGGCAAATGGTGAAAGAGTAGCACAGGCAGAACACACATTCATACCTAAAGAAAATGGAATAACAGTTACTACACTCTAGGCACTAGCTTCACCAAAAATTTTAGTAATTGACATCTGGCCCTTACATGATGAGCATGTATCAGTTTTTTTGAATACATAATCACCTTCTTTGAACTTTCGCTTTGAAATTGCGTTACATGAATTGCATTGTTCTACAGTATATGGTGTAATGATCTCTTCTTTTTTTCTTTTAAATTTCATTGTGAAACTCCAAGAGTGTTTCCCACTCCAATTACCAGAACAGACTGACCTGGTTTTGCATTATCTTTAATCATTTCATGAATTTGTGATGTTACCTTTTCTACAGAATCAGCAATTTCTTTTTTCATAAGTGTGATGGCTTCTTTGATCGATTGTTTTATTACAATAGCATAAATTGGAATTTTGTATTTTGTTGCAACCTCTTCAATTTGATATCTATCAGTACCAATTCCTCCAATTGCAGCACCAAATCCTTGTGATACAGTACCAGAATCTTCTCCTTCTAGTTTTAGCGCTGCGTCAACCATTACTATTACGTCAGGTTTACTTTCAGATATGATTCTCTCTAGCGCATCACCTGGCCTTCCAACTGTTGCAGCTGGTCCTTCTGCTTTCATGAGATAGAGCTTTCTTCCCTCAAATTCTTTTTCGCTCCACACTGTCTCAAATGCGGCAGTCTTCTTTTCTGTTCCAAGCATCATCTTTCCAATAATCATAGGACCTATTCCATCACCTAATGGTTGACCTTGTTTGAAGGCAGAAACAGCATCCTTTAGTGCCTCTGCTTCTTCCATGATAAACGGTATCATCATTTGTAGTGGCAAAATGAGTGGAAAATTATTTTGTTTTTTTGCTGTAAGATAAAGATGTCTTACCATTTTGTAAAGCAAGTGCAAAGTAGTAACTGCTTCTAGAATGTTTTCTATCTTACTTGCATCCATTGAATTCATTTCTGATGAAATTGTTTTCACTTGTAATCTAGTATAATCCTCACGCGAACGCATGATGTGTCTGACTTTCTGAACAATTCCATTGGGATCCATATCAACTGGCATTATTGTAAAATACTCGAGGTACCTGTCGATTTTTGTAGATGGATCTGTTGTTGGTTTTATTGCAGTTTTAATGTAATCAAGTAATTCTTTTCTCGTATCTTCCTTGAACGTCTTTAATTTTTCAAGTGATTTATTAATTTCAGATGATGTTATTTGTAACTGGATCCTTTGGCCGTAAAGCATGAAGATTATTATCGGTACAATCCAAACAAGCAGCATTAGAGGGTTAGAATTATCGTTAAAGTTGAAGAGCTTGTCTATGTTAATTCCTAGAAAATCCAATAATAGAAAAGCTTGTTTTTGCCAAATTAAATCTTTGTTAAAAAACATGATCATTTTTAACTTCTAGAAACAAAGAGTTGTAGTGAAAGCAGAAAAGATAGGTGGTGAGATTCAGCGAATTGTACAATGCCAGGTACTTTGGGATAAATATAGTCGTGATTTTTATTCTGTTGACGCCAGTTCATATCTTGTAAAACCACTAGTCGTTGTTTTCCCAAGAAATGAAAATGAGATTATCAAGATTCTAAGATTTGCATCAAAAAAGAACATCCCAGTTACACCTCGTGGCGCTGGAACAGGCCTTGTCGGAAGTGCTCTAGGCAGCGGAATAATTCTTGATTTGAAAAATTTTGATAAAATCAGAATATATCCAAATTATGTGCAAGCTGATTCAGGTGTATTTAGGGGAATTCTTGATGAAAAATTAGAAAAAGATGGCAAGTTTTTTGGGCCAGATCCATCAGTTGGTCCATATTGCACAATTGGTGGTATGATTGCTACAAATGCAAGTGGCAGCCATTCGCTCAAGTATGGCAGTGTCATAGACAACTTGATTGGAGTTAGGATAATAACTTCAAGCGGAAAGGCAATCAATCTCCCATCAAAATCACAATTTGGTAATAAAATATTAAAAATGATAAACCGAAATATTCAAAAAAAATTTCCTCATGTGTCAAAAAATTCTTGCGGTTACAGATTAGATAAGATCACAAAAAAAACAGACTTGCAAAAAATTATTGCCGGTTCTGAAGGGACCTTAGGCATCATCATTTCTGCAAAGATAAAGATTTTACCACTACCAAAAAAGAAAATTTTAATCATACTATCTTATAGAAATTTAAAGCATGCTGCAATTGATTCTGCAAAAATAGTCAAACTCGCGCCTTCTGCTTTGGAGTTAATAGATAAGAACATAATTGAACATATCAAATTTGATTTTCCTGCAGAGACAGGATGTCTGTTATTTGTAGAGTTTGACAGTAATATTGAGAAAAGTCGCGCTAATCTTGGCAAGATGGTCACAGATGCAAGAATCATCAAAACTCTGACAAACAAAGACGAAGTAAAAAAGTGGTGGGGGATTAGAAATTCAGCATTAGGGTTTGCCCTGAGAAGCGTTATGCCAAATCAAAGTTTACCAACGTTAATTGAGGATGCGACAGTTTCTGTTGAGAAACTTGTTTTGCTTGTTGACATAATCAAAAAGATTTCAAAAAAATACAAATTAGATATAGTCACGTATGGTCATGCAGGAAACGGTAACCTGCATATTAGACCCGTGATTAGAAACAAAAACAAAAAATTGATGAAAAAATTAGCTACTGAATTTTTTTCCAAAGTAATAGAGATAGGTGGTAGTATAACAGGTGAACATGGGGATGGTCTTGCTAGATCGGAATTTGTAAAATTACAATATGGAAACTATGTTTATTCTGTTTTCAAGAAAATAAAACAGGAATTTGACCCAAAAAATATTCTAAATCCAGATAAGATAATTACCACAAAAAGTAGTATGACAGAAAATCTCAAAATTTGATCTAGTATTGCTATTTTATTTTTGTTCCAAGCGGCACATCTTCACTTACTGTTAGCCAGAATGGTTTATCGTTTACATCTGCAGCCAAAAGCATTGCATTTGATTCAAATCCTGCAATCTTTCGTGGTTCTAGATTTGCGATAACAACCACAGTCTTACCTACTAGATCTTCTGGTTGATAATACTCTGCACCACCAATTATTACTTCACGTTTTTCTTCTCCCAAATCTATGGTTCCTTTTATGATCTTCGATTTTCCAGATATTTTTTCTGTACTAAGTATTTTGGCTATACGAATATCGAGTTTGGCAAAATCATCATACGTAATATTTGGCACACCAAGGATAATTTTATCACATTAAAATTGATTTCGAAAATTAAGATCTATTTGAGATCTCAAAAAACAGACTGACCGCTTTCAAGGTTTATTTAGTTCAACACGTGAGTCATAAGTTAATTTTAATAACCATCAAAATCAAAAACAGTCAGAATATAACATGAGTATTGCGCAAAAAGAACTAATAACTATACGCTCAAAATCTCTTTCAGTTATAGTACCTACATATAATGAATCGAAAAACATTGTTGGTATACTAGATTCTTTACGTAAACATCTACCTATTGGCACAGATACCGAGATCATAGTAGTTGATGATAATTCACCTGATGGGACAGGAAACATTGTTGAAGAATATGCAAAAAATTCTAAAAAAGAAAATACTCAATCTGTTCAAATCATACATAGAAAAACAGAGCGCGGTTTAAGTTCTGCAATTCTTACAGGCATCAAATACGCCAAGGGTGATGCAGTTGTTGTCATGGATGGTGATTTTTCACATCCCCCACAAACAATTCCAAAAATGATAGATGAGCTTCAAAAATCAGAGTACGATATTGTAGTAGCATCAAGATATGTTAATGGTGGTTCTGTAAAAGGATGGCCATTTAAACGAAAAATAATTAGTAAAGGAGCAACCAAAATTGCACGACATGGACTAGGAATAAAAATCAAGGATCCCATGTCCGGCTTTTTTGCATTCAAACGCAGTATTATTAATAATATCAAATTTGATGCCATAGGATACAAAATACTTTTAGAAATACTTGTAAAAGCGCGTGGAGTCAAAGTTAAAGAAATTCCATATGAATTCATAAATCGTAAAGAAGGTTCAAGTAAACTTGATACATCTGTAGCTATTGATTATGTAAAATCATTGTGGAAGCTATACAGATATGGAAAAACCATCCGCGAAAAAGAAAAACGGGTTTCAGTGCGTTTTCTCTCAAAGGCTGGACGATTCTATACGGTTGGTGCATCAGGTTTACTGGTGAACTATCTAGTTTCTTTTCTTTTTGGAGTAGTCTTATCAAATTTATGGTATATTTACGCAACCATGATAGGAATTATATTTTCTATGACATCAAACTTTATTCTAAATAAAGTGTGGACTTTTGAGGATAGAAACTTTGATCTTAAAAAAACTCTCAGGCAATATGGATTATTTTTGGGCTTTAGTGGAATAGGTGCAATATTTCAGATTTTCATGATTTACATTCTAGTAGAATCAAGACACTTGAATTATTCTGTAGCACTCTTTGTAGCAGTTGTCATAGCATCCGTAGGAAACTTCATCTTAAACAAGAGATGGACTTTCCAAGAAAAAATTTGGAGCTAATTTTTTGATAACTAATCTAGTGCTACATTAAAAACACGAAGTCCATTTTTTATGAAAATTAATCGTGTCGCAATTACTTTTCTTATAATCCCGTTGGCATTATCTGCATTTACACATCTGTGGAATCCCATAGGTTTTCCAGACATTTTCTATGATGAAGGAGTATACATGTACAGGGCCATGAACGTGTTAGCAGGCCAAGGACCGCAAATTAATTCCTTTCACGATCATCCATTCTTTGGGCAGATATTCTTGGCGGGCGCATTATCCATAATAGGATATCCAGATTCGCTTCAGCCCAAACCTGATGTACATTCTATAGAAATGCTCTATCTAGTCCCACGAGTATTGATGGGCCTACTTGCCATAGTTGATACTTTTTTGATATTCAAGATCTCAGAACGCCGATATTCAACAAAAGTTGCTTTTTTAGCTTCAATTTTGTTTGCTGTCATGCCAGTCACGTGGCTTGTGAGAAGAATATTGTTAGATTCTCTACTGCTTCCGTTTCTATTGTCATCCATCCTTTTTGCAATTTATGCAAAGGATTCTCAGAACAAGAAGTGGTTTGTCATGCTTTCAGGAGTTTTACTTGGAATCACCATTTTCACAAAAGAAACTGCCTTTGTCACGATTCCATTAGTAGCAATTCTAGTATATCAAAACACTAAGAATAGAAAGATTTTGTTGATGTGGCTTATTCCAGTTATTCTGATACCAATGCTATGGCCAATTCAGAGCGTTGAGAACAACCAATTTCATAAATTTTTTGTCGATATTTTGAATCAAGTTCATAGAGAAAATAACAACTTTGTAAACATCGTAGGAAATTTTGCTAGCTATGATCCAGTCCTGTTAGTATTAGGCATAACTGGAACTGTTTATGCAGCCATAAAAAGAGATTCCATGATTTTGTTGTGGATAATTCCATTCATAATATTTCTTGTATCAATAGGTTATGTTCAATATTTTTATTGGATCCCAATATTACCTGCATTTTGTATTGCAGCATCCAAATTTATAATAGACAAGTTAGAGACCATAAAGAAAAACAATCAACGAATTGTTACATTTTCCGTAATAGCTACCATATGCATTTTTGGATTGACGATGTCAACATTATTAATTACTACAAATATTTCAGGTCAATTTGAGGCTGCAGCATATGTTGTTCGAAATGTTCACAATAGTAACATTCCTAATGATAGTAACAATACAACAATTATTTCAAGCCCAGATTACTCGTGGTTGTTTACGTATGTTTACAAAATGCCCGATGTAGCTCCCGATTACAGATATCTGTTATTTCATCATGCTTATACTGAAAAGATTATTCTAATATCAGACACTCACTTCATGAGAAACATCAATTCCGGAAAACAACTTCAAGATGTATACAATAACACTGTCTCAATCAAGAAGTTTTATGGTGCAGTTCTAAATTATGATTCAAAAATATATCCATTTACCAACATGGTTCCAAATTATGAGGGAAGTGTGATAGAGATAAGGGAAAGCAAATAATCAAGATGTTTAAGCAAAATTTTACAATTATAATTCATCATTTAACAAAAATAAGATGTTATTAAATTCTCAAAGACTAATATGTAGACTGTCAAAAAATATTAGATATGGTTCAGATACAAAGTTCTGTTGACATAAACGCATCACTTGAAAAAGTTTGGGATATTGTATCTGATCTTGATGCAGAACCTAAATTCTGGAAAGGCACAAAGGAAGTAAGAAACATATCAAAACAAGGGAATGTTTTTACGCGCGAAGTTACAATTGCCTTTAAAGACTCCAAATGTATGCAAACTGTAACCATATATCCCAAAGAAAAAATTCAAGCAGAATTTACCAAGGGAGTCATAAATGGAACCAAGACAATAATTCTTACACCAAAAGAGGGGATTATCCACCTAGAAGCAGTTTGGGACATGAAACTCTCAGGAATGATGGGCATGTTTACAGGCATGGTAAAAAAGCACATCCAGAGTGGAACTGAACAGGCACTACAAAGCATAAAGCAAGAAGCAGAGAGATAGTTTTATGGAAATTATCGTGGATATTTTTAATTACATTCTAGCTGCCGTTTTAGTTGGAGTTGCCATAACTTGGATTCTATTGATAAAATCAATGTGGGTTTCATTTAGAGATTCCCCCTTTTTAGACAAGTTTGAAGCAAGGCCACATCCAAAACCAAAGGTATCAGTTATCTTACCAGCAAGAAACGAGGAAGAGTTTATTGAAAAATGTCTTACTTCTCTTGTAGACCAAGACTATGAAAATTACGAGATAATAGCAATTGATGACAGATCAGAAGATAAAACTGCAGAAATAATTAAAAAAATGGCAGAAAAAAATTCAAAAATCATTTACGTGTTGGCAGAGCCAAAACCAGAAAATTGGATGGGAAAAAATTGGGCTTGCTTTGAAGGTTTTAAAAAATCCATTGGCGAACTCTTGTTATTTACTGATGCCGATACTAAACATTCAAAAAACATGATTTCATTATCAGTTGCACATCTTCTAAGTGATAACCTTGAAGCGCTTACTGTCATTCCAAAAATGATTTGTCTTGACAAGTGGACCAAAATCACATTACCAATGCTTTCAACCTTTTTGCATACTAGGTTTTCAGCTATTCGTGTAAACGATCCATCAAAAAAAACAGGTTACTTTTTTGGCAGTTTTTTCATCATAAAGCGAAAAACCTACAAGAGTGTTGGGACCCATGAAGGAGTAAAAGGAGAAATTGTCGAAGATGGCGCTCTTGGAAAAAAGGTAAAGGAATCAGGTCATAAGATGAAGATGGTCCGTGGCGAACATCTCATAGAGGCAGTTTGGGCACGGGATTGGTCAACGCTTTGGCATGCCTTAAAGCGTCTCATGATCCCACTTTATCTTCAAAATAAGAACATCGCGACAGGGATTTTTGTTGCAGTTTTATTTTTGCTTTTCATGCCATTTCCTATTTTGGCATATTCTGCAATCTTTGCAAATTTGTCTGAATCATTTTCAGTGCTGTTTATAGTTTCAATTATTACGGTTTCGCTTCTTTATGTTGCAGCAATTATAGAGGTAAAAAAAGGACTATCTCTTGGTCTCAGATATGCAATACTTGGTCCCGTGGGCAGTTTCATAATTGTCATAGGATTTGCAGCCGGAATTTTACAAGCAAAAAGTAGCACTGCGGTAATGTGGAGAGGAAGAACATATTCAATGGTAGATCAAATCCAAAATTCGATAAGCTTGTAGAGGCGGGTCAACTAATATTGATAGTATTTTGACCTAACTTTCAGAATTAAACGCAATCTGTAAGCAAAGGAGTTTATCGACAATCAATAAAAAGACAACCCCCCCCCCCTCATTTGTGCGTAAAAATTCCCGCAACTACGTAATAACGTAAGTTATGATTTGTTGGAGAATGACGACCTCTTTTTATCAATAATCTTTTGGAATCTATAAATCGCACCAGCTAATGACATAACGTCAACTTGTGGCAACGATTTTACTTTATCATCCTTATCTAAATCTGAATAGAAAATAATCTTTCTTGCTTCAAAATCGATTGGCATCAATTTTATAATCTCCATAGTCTTCCATGGAATTCCTGATATTGTACCCTTAGGCTTATCTGTCTTGAAAATTGTCTGACCACCTATTTGTTGACACGGAAGAGGTAATGCATCAAATGCTTTTTGGAATTTTTCGCAATGATCAATTAGTTTGTTATACTCTAACCTAATTTTGTTTTTCTCCGGTTTGTATGATTCTAAAATTAGAAGCTTCCCATATTCTTCGACAGCATAAGTGTAAAGACCAGCTGCAACATAAGGATGCTCAAATAACTTATTATTCTTTAATTGATTATGATGATCTAGTAAGATTCTAGCTGATTTAAGTAGTGATTCAATGTTGTTAAAAGTACGAATTTTTAGTTCATTCCATACCTTCTCATCTATTTCACGAATTTGTGGTTTTGATTTCTTACTCATTTGATGTTTATTCTTATTAGTATTTTATAAAATTTAATGAAATTCTTAATTCCTAGTTTGACCCAGAAAATTCGTGAAACCAGTAGTAATAATCTCTATTGCTGTTGGGGTTTCTGTGGTTGCTGTACTAGGTGTTTTGATTGGAATCGGTGCATATCAACAGGCTCAATTAGAAAAAGAGCAGAGAGAAGCAAATCAGGCTCTTCTTAATCTGATGAAAAAAGTAGCTGAATCTAAACAAGAACAACCTACTCCTCAACCTACAAAATCTACTCAACCCACTCAATCTACTCCCCTTACACCACAAAATTGTTCTGGCAATGCTACATGCTTTACTGGTCAGGTTACTAGCGTTATAGATGGAGATACTCTAGTAGTAAAGGATATTCATGTAAGATTTGCACTGGCTTCAGCTCCTGAATTATCTGAAAAAGGAGGGATTGAAGCAAAATATTTCATTGAATCTTTGTGTCCAATTGGCTCAACGGCATTTGTTGACGAAGATGATGGTCAAACACAAGGTAGCTATGACAGGATACTTGCAGTGATATATTGCAATGGAACGAATCTAAATGAAGCTGTTTTAGATAAAGGTCACGCAGTTATTGATAAGGAATTTTGTAAAGTTAGTGAATTTTCAAATGAAGCATGGGCACAAAACCATGGCTGTGCAACTAAAATTCAAGAGGATAAACCATCAGATGCCACTAGTGGAATCATAATTGCAGAAGCGGAATCCAATCCTGCAGGTTCAGATGATGGTAATGAGTGGATTAAACTCTTTAACCCGTCTAGTAGCAACAAGGATATCTCAAACTGGATTGTAAATTCAACTCATGGTAAGGCAATGAGTTTTCAAATACAAAGTGGAACAATATTTGGCTCTTGTGAGTATGTTACAATTAAATTTCCTTTACAATTTCTAGATAATGAAGACGAATCGGTTATACTTCTTGACCAAAATGGTATTGTAATAGACAAAACACCTGTTTTTAGTGATAAATCAAATGATTCTTGGATTTGGAAAGACAATATTCCACCATGCAAATAACGAATTTTTAGCTATTACGAAACTCTCTCCAACAAATCATAACGTACGATATTACCTGAATTGCGCAGTCTTCTATATGATTACGAAGTCATTCGTAGTTTTGTATAGGATTACGCAAATGTAGAGTTTTCATATCAAGATTGTTGTCTGTTTTTCCATATCAAAAATGTTACAGATGCGACTATCGCTGGAATTCCTATTGCCAAGACTAGAATTAGTGTTTGATTATTTTCTTTTTCTTTAATTAATTTTTGTTCTGTTGGACTCATCCCTGGTCCACCAATGTATTCTCCTTCTGTCTTTTGCTTAGCTAGATCTAGCTGTTCTTGCAATGATGACTGGTTTGTTGTTTGATTTCCAGTTACTAGTGTTGTTACAGATGACAATTCTGGTAACACTGTAATCTGTAGAGGTTTCGACCAGAGTGGTTCAATAGAGTCTAGGCGATTAGTGTTTGTGCCGAATGTAAATAATGCTACTGATACTACAGTATAGTTTCCTGGAATCGATAATCGTGGAGGAGAGAAAGTATCTGGTGCTGTAAGCCCCCACGGTTGTACACTAAGATGTTCACCTGGTTGCAGTGTTTTTTTACCAGTCAACTCTGGAACGCAACCTAGTTGGGATTTTGGCCATACCTCATCTCCTGCTTGGTTCTTAATCTCAAAAGCAACCAAAGGCTCACAATAACCTACGGTTACAGTTTTGTTTCCAGTGTTTATCAATTCTGGAATGATGGTGATATTTTCTCCCATCTTGTATGCTAGTTTTTGTGTAGTCTGATTAAGAATTAGTATTGCGCCATCATGGACAAGTTTGGTTTGTGTTGGATTGCCAAACTGCTCTTCCAATGTTGGATTGTATTGAGGAGTTACAAGATAACATGGAATAGACTGACGTGATGGACCATAATGAACATACCCACTCTCTGGACACGGGTCAGAGCCAGAAACAAACTCATATAAAATCGGCGCCAATGCAAATGAGAAAATGATTATTGAAAGATGTAGAGTTTTCATTTTGTTTGAAGATAAAATGATTTAGACTGATTATAAAGTATGTATAAAATATACATGCTGTAGATTATTTGTCTCTAGAGGAAGGATTATAGATGAACTGTCTATACGTTTAGTTCTTGGATAAGACAACTGCCATTTTGGGCGGCATTTACGGTGGAATTGTATTATTACTGGTCTTTGTTTTTTTTATTTCGCCACAAAAAACCGATGCCATGAATGGTTCTATGAACGCAAATTATTTTGATCAAATTTTATCTAAAGATTCTGGAATGTCTCTTGCTGATCTTTTTGCAAAATCTGACGATGGTGTAGTACAAGTAATTGTTCACACCTCAAACAATACGTCAAGCGGTCGTGATCTTGGATCAGGAATAGTATATGATCTAAATGGTCACATCATAACAAATAATCACGTTGTTAAAAATGCCACAAAAATTACAGTAACATTTCATCAAGGAGAGTCATACACCGCAACAGTTGTTGGTACAGATCCCTTTGCAGACTTGGCTGTCATCAAAGTAAATGCGGACTCGTCAGTTCTACATCCACTGACTCTAGGAGATTCATCAAAGCTACGTATTGGAGAACCAGTAGCAGCGATAGGAAGTCCTTTTGGTCTTAGTGGTTCAGTTACATCAGGAATAGTTAGTCAGGTAGGAAGACTATTGGAAACGCCAGATACTGCTTCATTTTCAATACCAGATGTAATTCAGACAGATACTGCAATAAATCCAGGAAACTCTGGTGGGCCATTACTTGACATGCAAGGACGAGTAATAGGAATCAATACCGCCATACAGTCAGGCACTGGTGAGTTTTCTGGTATAGGATTTGCAATTCCCTCAAACACTATTAAAAAAATTGTTCCTGCTCTTATACAAAATGGGCATTTCAAGCACCCATGGATTGGAATATCTGGAATTAGTATTGATCCAGACTTGTCCAACATTCTTGGATTACCAGTATCTAGTGGATTTATGATTCAAAATGTGGTAATGCAAAGTCCAGCAGGAAGGGCAGGTCTTCACGGTTACACTAATACAACTACTGTAGATGGTACAAAATACAAAGTGGGCGGCGACATAATTGTAGGTATTGATAACAATCAAGTACGAAAGCTTGAAGATATTCTAAATTATTTACAAGAAGAAAAATCAGTGGGTGACAAAATAACTTTAAAGATCCTTCGCAACGGTCATGCAAGCAATTTTGATTTGATTCTTGAAGAAAGACCTAATCAAAGCCAACACTAGTACAAGAATAAATACCACTGACATTAGCTAATTCAGCTGTTGAGCAAACTTACCTTAATTTCTGAGGCATTAAACAGAGTTATCGATAATAAAGAAATTTTAAAGGAGGAATCTTACCAAATTTTTGAGGAATCACAACGGAATTCCTTTGAACTTTACAAAACATCACAAATTTTAAGAAACAAATACAAAGGAACCAGCGTTACTTATTCAAGAAAAGTCTTTTTCAATTTAATTAATCTCTGTAGAGACACATGCTCATATTGTACTTACAAATCAGAACCAGGCCAATCAAAGATTTCCATGATGTCAAAGCATGATGTGCAAAATCTTGCAAAGCTTGGAAAAACTCACAAATGTACGGAAGCATTATTTGTCACAGGAGAAAGACCAGAGCAAAAATACCAAGAAGCAAGAACGTGGCTTAAAGAAAATGGTTTTACCAGTACTGCCGAGTACTTGATTCATGCATCTGAAATTGCTCTCAGTGAAGGACTTTTTCCTCATACTAATGCTGGAAATCTTACAAAATCAGAAATGAATGAACTTAAAAAAACTAATGTAAGTCTTGGTCTGATGCTTGAAAATTCTAGTATGCGCCTCTCACAAAGTGGCATGCCACACGAGTCTGCTCCAAGTAAACATCCCAAAGCAAGACTTCGGGTACTAAAAGATGCGGGTGAACTTGGCATCCCAATTACTACAGGAGTTCTCATTGGAATTGGCGAGACCGCCTTTGAGATAATTGATTCAATCTATGCCATAAAAGAAATTCATAAAAAATACGGCCATATACAAGAAATCATTTTTCAAAACTTTCAACCAAAATTAGATACCAGAATGAAAAATATTCCATCCCCAGAAGAAAAATATTTCAAAACACTAGTTGCGCTTGCCAGAGTAATTATGCCGGAAATGAATATCCAGATTCCACCAAACCTTTCTCCAGATACTTATGCGAGTTTTCTATCTGTTGGAATCAATGATTGGGGCGGGATTTCTCCACTAACTCCTGATTATATAAATCCCGAATTCTCTTGGCCCTCTATAGATACGGTTGCAAAAAATTCTCTTAAAGCAGGGTTTGAGTTAAAAGCAAGACTTCCAGTCTATCCAGAATTTTTTTCATTTGTGCATCCAGATCTTAAATATATAATATCAGAGGGCACCGATTCTGAAGGATTTGTGAAAACGGAGTATCAAAAATGACTGTTCAAACATCACTGTTTGATTCTTTGTTAAGACATGCTGATCCACTAATAGTTGAAACTTTGGATAGAGCCCTTGCTGAAAAAGAAATTTCAGTAGGAGAAGCAACAAGGTTGTTTTACGCAAAGGGAATAAATTTTCACCTTATCGGCATGGTTGCAGATGAGTTAAGGAAAAGAAGAGTTGGCGATGTTGTTACTTATGTCATAAACAGAAACATCAATTTTACAAACGTCTGCATAAAACAATGTGGATTTTGCGCATTTAGCAGGGATTTCCGAGAAGAGGAAGGATACTTTTTACCTACAGAGGAAATCGTAAGGCGAGCCAGAGAGGCAAGAACTCTAGGTGCAACCGAAGTTTGTGTACAAGCAGGTCTGCCTCCGGACATGGATGGAGAAACTTATGAGAACATCTGCAAGGCAATAAAAAAAGAAGTCTCAGATATTCACATTCATGGGTTTTCACCAGAAGAAGTACTGTATGGTGCAACAAGATCCAACATACCAATCAAAGAATATCTTTTGCGACTAAAAGAAGCCGGAGTTGATTCACTTCCCGGAACAGCAGCAGAAATTTTGGATCAAAAACTTCGTGACAGGATTTCTCCTGGAAGAATAAGCGTCAAAAACTGGATCGCAATAATTAAAACAGCTCATAGACTAGGAATTCCTTCAACAGCTACTATCATGTTTGGTCACTTGGAAACTCCAGAAGACAGAGCAAGACATATCGGTTTGATACGTGAAATTCAAAAGGAAACTGGCGGTTTTACAGAATTTGTTCCATTGAATTTCATACATACCGAAGCTCCAATGTACAAAAACAACCTCCATGTTGGAATAAAAAATGGCGCGGATGGAAATGATGTACTTTTAATGCATGCAGTATCGCGTATCATGTTAAATAATTATATAAACAACATTCAAACTTCGTGGGTTAAAGAGGGCGGAAACATGTCACAGCACTTGCTTATGTGGGGAGCAAATGATTTTGGTGGCACATTGATAAATGAAAGCATATCCACTGCGGCAGGAGCAAAACACGGACAACTTCTTAAACCAAAAGAGATTAGAAATTTCATAAGACAGATTGGTAGAATTCCAGCACAAAGAACTACCTCTTACAAATTAATACAGACGTACGAAACCGTTAAAGAAAAAGATGATGTTTTGGATAAAGTTGAAAATACATCACAGTTTGGCTCTTATCATGAATTAATCAAGCTGGACAAATACAGGTACAAAAATAGGCGAAACTAGTTGTCAGCGTGTGAGAAGGTACTCTCAAAGGCTAAAAGGCTACATTTAGATGAGTGCGAAGCATTCTTTGTAGAAAAAAAAATCACAACAGTAAGAATAACAGATTCCGAAATAGTTGAATTAAAACAGAACCAAGAAAGAGGAATTGCCGTAAGAGTCATACATGAAAAAAGAATCGGTTCTGCCAAGACTACAAATTTTGAAAATAATATAGTTGAAAAAGCATTACAATCAACAACTCTTGTCAAACCAAAAAATTTCTGGAAGTCCTTACCTTCTAGCACAAAATTTTCCATAGTTGAAAAAACTTTTGATAAAAAGCTTGCAGAAATTTCAGGAATAGAAGCATCAGATATTGCACAGGAAATGATTAATGCTGCCAAGCAACAAAAAATTACAACAGTTTCAGGATCTTTGAATATTGTTTCGGAAAATATTGAGATTGCCAACAGTACCGGATTAAATTGTACAGACAAAGCAACATACATTGCCGGAAACATTAACGCAGATTCAGATTATGGCACCACACCAGTAAGTGGCGTTGGTGCGATTTCTTCTAGGACTGCTAATAACTTTTCTGCAGAAACGGTTGGAAAGGATGCCGCAGAAATGTGCATAAACTCCATAAATCCAGAAAGTTGCCAATCTGAAACTTATAGTATTATTTTTGAGCCTTATGCAATTGGAGAAATGCTCGCTTTTGTATTTTCTTCAAATTTTAATCTGAAAACCTATTCAGAAAAAAGAAGTTGTTTTGTAGATAAAATTGGTAAAACCATAGCCACTGAAAATTTTAATTTGATAGATGACCCACATCATCCAGAAGGAATTGGTAGCAAGCCCTTTGATGATGAGGGAGTTCCCACCTTACCGCAATACCTCATAAAATCAGGCGTATTTACAAATACATTTTCTGACTCATTTTATGCGTTCAAAGAAGGCAAGGAATCTACAGGAAATGCAAGTAGGATGGGTTCACCTATGGGCAGAAATGCACAGCCAATCCCCTTTCCATCACCACACAATCTAAGGATAGATGGCAAGGGTGAAACAAAGGACGAGATAATAAAAAATACAAAAAAAGGTCTGCTTGTAGGAAGACTTTGGTATACATATCCGGTAAATCCAGAGCGTGGGGATTTTTCTTGTACTGCAAGAAGCGGGATTAGAATAATAGAAAACGGGATAATAAAAAAACCAGGAAAGTCAGTCAGAATAGTACACAACCTTCCAACATTATTACAAAATGTTTCAGCTATAGGAAAGGATACAAAAAATGTACTGCAATGGAGTTCACTTCCATGTATCACTCCGTCTATCAAAATAGAGGGAGTGAAGGTAGTTCCAATTTAAAGGGAAGGTAAAACAAACTGGAATCCAATGCCTATTCCATATAAAATTAAAAGCATAATTCCACTTTTCAGACCAAGTTTGTTTCTAAACATAGGAATGAGTGCAATGATTGTTATTACTGTAACTAGGATCATTTGATTTTCCAAAAGCGAGGTGTTTGGAATTTTTGTTGTAAATCCTCGATACGACATGGCTGCAAAGACAGCAACTGCAAGAAGTAGTGTATTGTTTAGAATTTTTGATCCTAAAACATTTGCTACTGCAATAGACGCACCGTTTGCACCTTTACGTGCCAGAAAAATCATTGATATTTTTTCTGGCATCTCTCCAGCAAGAGGACTTATTATTACCGCAAGTACAACAACCGAAACACCGCTATCCAATGCAACACCTTCAAGAGAATGCACAAATGGCTCTGCCCCAATGAAAATTCCAATTGTACCTACTATGAAAAGAATCATTGAACGGCCAAAGTGTTTTTTTGACATTTTTGCCTCATGTGTTGCATGAAGTTCAGACTCGAGTGCTTTTTCTTTTTTCTCTTGTTTCATCTCACGGAATGCAAAATACAGGTATGCGCCAAAAAATCCCGTAAATATTATTCCGTCAGTGATGTCATATCCATCAATAAACAACATGGCTCCAACTACAGCCGTGATTACTAGTAGAATTTTATCAAGCTTGAATTGCTTTACATCAATAAAACTCTGTGGTGCCTTGGAAAGTTTTGTTGTTGCAATAATTAGCATTACAGCAAGACCAAGTGTCATCATGAAAAGATTGCTGCCAAGAGCGGAACCTAGTGCAGTGCCATAAGAGCCGTCTTTTGCAGCAGCTACCACAATTGCAATTTCTGGAAGCGTTGTTGCAATACTAAGAAGTGTTCTTCCAACAAACTTTCCACCCCAGCGTTCTGCAAGGTGCTCTGCTCCATCAGAAAGTAACCAACTAGCAAAGATTAGCTCACCTAGCCACCCTAACAATAAAAGTAAATTTTCTGCCAATCTCTATTCTCTACTTTTCCAAATTATTATAGACAATTATTTAGTAGGATCATTGGTCTTTTACAATTATCATAGTCAAAGTGGACTTGATTCCATCTAATTTCCTAATCTTTGTTGTAATTGTTTCACGCAAGACTTCCATTGAATCGGCTTCCAATTCCATCAATACATCATATACTCCATAAACAGGATAAACTTCTTTGACGTTTGAAATTTGCCGTAGTTCCTTTACAATATTATTTTCCTTGCCAAGTTCTGCATTCATTAGTACAAATGCACTATGCATGTTTGAGTTCATATCATCTTGAATAAAAACAAATTGAATTTGTTGAAAAAAAGCTATAGTATAGCTCAAAAAAACTTCTAGTTAAGATTAATAAGGTAAGATACCGTACCAATACCGTAATATGAGAACGCGAATGACGTATATCCCAGTAGAGGTAGCAGATCAGTTTTCTGATTTTATCATCACGCGAGAGGAGCAAGTCTTAGATTCAGTGAAGGCAAGGGCACGTGATTTTAGTACCATCTCACTTCTAAAGTTATTATACCAAGTGCGATGTAATCCAATGACTTTTTCTGATCTTTATATAAAATCAAACATACGGATGAAAAAATCTTTTCTTAATTATTTGCATCTTTGTGTAAATTACAGTTTTGTGACAAAAATGCCTGTAGGATCAAATATGGTGTATTCCATAACAGACAAGGGCAGGACTATGTTAGATCTCTTCATGCAGAAAAGTAATTAGTAAGAAAGAATTCACGAGGAGTACGTTTGAATTCTTTTCCAGAGGCCGAAGTATACGAGATAAAAAAAATAAAGCTAGACAACCCAATAATCTTTGCAGGGTTTGTAGGAGCTGGTCTTGCAGGAACAATAGCACTTGGATACATAATTGACAAATTAAAGATGAAAGAGATTGCCTATATGCGATCCAAATATCTTCCTCCTGCCACGGTATTTATCCAAGGAAGACTACGACATCCTTTTCGTTTTTATTCAAATAAAAGCGGTACAATTTGTGCCATAATTTGCGAGATCACTTTACAATTTGAAGGACTTTACAGCATCGCTTCTGCAATTCTTGACTGGAGTGAAAAAAATGGTTCTGATGAAATAATTGTCTTAGACGGAATACCAAGTAAAGAAGAACATGATAAAAAAGCATTTTGTGCAGCAGAAGAAGATCTTTGTAGAATAATGGCAGATAGTGGAATCAACATGGTTTCCCAAGGTTTTGTAACCGGAATTCCTGGTGCAATATTAAATGAATGTATATTACGAAAAATTCGCGGGGTCACTTTACTTGTCAAAGCAGATCCACAAAAACCAGATCCTCTTGCTGCTGCAACCCTTGTAGAAGCTGTTAATCGGATTTATCAGACAAGCATAGACACCAAAGAGCTCAGAGAGCAAGAAAAACAGTTGGGTGTTGATCTTAAAGCCCTCTCAGACAAATACGTTGAGGCAAGAAAAACAGAGACCAATCTTTACATGTAATTGTATAATCTATAATATACTATATTTTGTTTATAGTAGATACAAATTCTTTTATTTCAAACACATAGAGTTGAAACAGTTGGGCATAACTTACAAGGATGCAGGTGTTGACATTAAAAAAATAAAACAAAGCCAAGCTACAATTGGTAGACTAATTACATCAACCCACAAGCTACAAAAGAAAATTCAGATAAGATCAGGATTTGGTCATTACGCTGGAATTGTAGAAATTCCTGGTGGAAAACTCTTGGCAATGCATACTGATGGAGTAGGTACCAAAGTTGTCATATCACAGATGATGAAAAAATATGACACAATCGGAATTGACTGTATTGCGATGAATGTAAATGACATCATCTGTACGGGTGCTGTTCCAATATCATTTGTTGATTACATAGCAGCAAACAGAAATGAACATGAAATTTTTAAAAAAATTGTTCAAGGATTGGTAAAAGGTGCAAAAAAAGCTCAAGTTCCCATAGTGGGAGGAGAGACTGCAATAATGCCAGATGTAATAACAGGAAAAGATTTCATGTTTGATCTTGCTGGAATGGTTGTAGGCATATTAGACAAACAAGACATGATTTTAGGAGACATGGTAACGCCAGGCGATATAATTATTGGAGTCAAAAGTAGCGGATTGCATTCTAATGGGTATTCACTTGCAAGAAAAGTATTGCTTTCAAAATATTCTCTCAAGTACAAAATAAAGGGATCAAGAACGTTAGGAGATGTCCTTTTAGAACCAACTGAGATCTATGTCAAACCCGTACTTGAAGCACTTGAAGACTGTGACATACATGGACTTGCACACATAACAGGAGGTTCTTTTACAAAACTATTGAGGTTGAAAAAAACAGGATATATGATAGACAACATGCCAGAACCCCCAGAGATATTTCAGTTAATTGAGAATGAAGATGTAGAAAAAGAAGAGATGTACAAGACATTTAACATGGGAATTGGGTTTTGTCTCATAGCGCCAGAGGAAGAAGGAGAACTAATTGAGGACATCTTCAAAAAACACGGTTTGAAAAGCAGGCAGATTGGTAGCATAGTAGAAAAAAAGGGAGTCTTTGTAGATTCGCTTAGAATTGCTTGAAGAAAGTATTGATTTTCTTTATGAATAAAGAATTCAGATCATTCTTTAGTCATAACAAGACCTACCAAGGCACAAATAATTAGGATTTAATATCCAATTTTATTCTTAAAATGGATGCAAAAAACAGAAATAGTTTTTGAGACAGCATGCTTAGAAATCTCAAAGAATCTTCTTGCAATTCCTCAGCCAACAAGTAATGATGTAAAAAGAGAGATCAAAAAAATCTGTATTAAATATTCTTTAGAAAGGATTCCAAGAAACTATGAGATACTTGCAGAAGTAGAAGGAAATGATTTTATAAAACTGCAAAAGGCGCTGATCCGAAAACCAGTAAAAACAGCTTCAGGAGTTGCAGTAATTGCACTAATGCCAAAACCATATGCATGTCCACATGGAAGATGCACTTATTGTCCTGGGGGAGTAGAATACAATACACCAAACAGCTACACCGGCATGGAGCCTTCAACTCAAAATGCAATAGCAAACAATTATGATCCAAAAAAACAGATAATTGACAAGCTTGATCATTTGTTGACTTATGGCCATGATAGCTCAAAACTTGAGATTGTCATAGTGGGCGGAACATTTCTATTTATGCCAAGAGATTATCAGACTAACTTTATCAAATCATGTTTTGATGCATTAAATGGATTTGATTCACCAGATTTAGAATCTGCCAAGAAAAACAACGAGCTGGCAAAAATAAGAAATGTTGGTTTTACAATAGAGACCAAACCGGACTATTGTAAAAAAGAACATGTTAATTGGATGCTTGATTATGGAATAACAAGAATAGAGATAGGAATGCAAAGTCTGCATGAAAATGTCTATAAAATCGTAAACAGGGGTCATGACCTAAACGATGTAATAGAATCATTTCAAATTGCAAAGGACGCAGGATACAAAATTGTATCGCATATGATGCCAGGATTACCTACTATGACTCCACAGCAAGACATTGATGATTTCAAAAAGCTCTTTGACGATCCTGCATTTAGACCAGATATGCTAAAAATATATCCAACCCTCGTTTTGGAAAACACCGGCCTTTACAATTCTTACAAAGATGGCACGTATGTTCCATATTCAGATCAAGACATGATAAAAGTACTAATGGAAATTAAAAAGATCATACCACGATGGGTTAGAATAATGAGGGTGCAAAGAGAAATAGCATCAGATCAGATAATTGCGGGACCAAAACTTGGTAATCTGCGCCAGATATTACAACAAAATCTCAAAAAACAAAACATATCATGTAAGTGTATAAGATGCAGGGAAGCTGGACTTTCAGAAGACTCCATAGACCTCAACGATATGAAACTAAACAGTGAAGAATACGAATCATCTGGGGGTCATGAAGTATTTTTGTCATTTGATGATTCTAAAGACAGAATCTTTGGATTTTTGAGACTTAGAAAACCAAGTAACAAGGCACATAGACAAGAAGTAACACAAAATACCTGTATTGTAAGAGAGATTCATGTTTATGGTAAATCGTTAAAGCTTGGTGAAAGAGACAAGGATAGTGTTCAACATTTAGGATTAGGTAAAAACCTAATGACAGAAGCTGAAAAAATCTCAAAAGAAGAGTTTGATGTAAAAAGATTACTCGTAATTAGTGCAGTTGGCACCAGAGAATATTATAGAAAACTAGGATATTCGATTTTAGGCCCATACATGTCAAAGGAATTGGTATAATGGAAGAGCAAAAAATTATTGGTAGAGGAACTTGGATAGACAAGCTTGCAGATGAGCTATTACAAAGGGAGAAAATGCTTGGACGCAGTACTGATTTGATAAATGTTGAGAGTGGGCTTGGAGCATCGGGTATTCCTCACATAGGTAGTCTTGGTGATGCGGTACGAGCATATGGTGTAAAGCTTGCATTAGAAAATTTTGGATACAAGTCAGAGCTTATTGCATATTCAGATGATCTTGATGGATTGAGAAAAATTCCAGAGGGATTTCCTGAATGGTTAAAGGATTACGTTGCAAAGCCGGTCTCTTTTATCCCAGATCCATTTGACTGTCATGATTCTTACGGTGCGCATATGAGCAACCTCTTGCTTGATGGTTTGAACAATCTTGGAATAAAATACAAATTTCAAAGAGGAGTTGACACTTACAAAAATGGTTTACTAAAAGACCAAATTCATACCATATTGGTAAACAGCAAAAAAATTGGCATAAAGATTGCAGAGCTTGTAGGGCAAGAAAAATACCAAGAATCACTTCCTTATTTTCCAATTTGTTCAAACTGTGGACGATTATACACGGCAGTAGCATACGATTACTTGGAAGATGAAAAAAAGATAAAGTACAGATGTGGTGACACTACAATCGGTTCTAAAGTTTTAACAGGTTGTGGTCATGAAGGAGTAGCTGACATTACAAAAGATTTGGGTAAACTTGCATGGAAGGTTGAGTTTGCTGCAAGATGGCAAGCATTTGATGTCAGATTTGAAGCATATGGAAAGGACATTATGGATTCTGTCAAGGTAAACGACTGGGTATCAGATGAAATACTGCAATTTCCTCATCCTCATCATGTAAAATACGAGATGTTTTTAGACAAGGGTGGCAAGAAAATTTCCAAATCTCTTGGCAATGTAGTGACATCTCAAGCATGGCTAAAATACGGCTCACCAAAATCCATCTTGCTTTTATTGTACAAAAGAATCACAGGCACTCGTGAAGTAGGATTTGAAGACATTCCATCTCTAATGGACGAATATAACGAGCTTGAAAATATCTACTTTGGAAAGATAAAACTGGATAACGAGGCAAAAGTGATCAGGGCAAAAGGTCTCTACGAATATGTAAATCTCTTAAATGTTCCAAAAAATCCCACGCCTTATGTTAATTATAGATTGCTGGTTCAGCTTTGTAAAATATTCAGAGAAAACAGAAATCAACTTGTGATTAAAAAACTAATAGAATATGGGACAATAAAAGAATCAAATCTAGAAATTAACAATCTTATTAATTTAGCTAGAATGTATGCTGATGATTTTGATAAACCAACAAAAGTCGAGGTACAAATGGATGAAATTACAAAAAAATCATTAAAAGAGTTGGCAGTAATACTTTCATCTGATATCGAGCCAACAGATTTACAAAATTCCATCTATCAGATTGCCAAAAACAACGGTGTTCAACCAAAGGACTTTTTCAAAACGTTATACCAGATAATCTTGGCATCAGAACGTGGTCCAAAGATAGGTCCGCTTATTATAGACATTGGTAGAACGAAAGTTGCGCAGACTCTTTTGGAGTACCTCTAATGGCACACAGTGAACACAACAGACCAAAAAGTGGAGGCATGGCACTAATTGTTGGTGGAATTTTGATCTTTATTTTTGCTCCTTCATATTTTAAACAAAATCTGATCGAAGGTATAGGGGCAATAATAGCAGGATTTATTGTGGGCGGGATTGGCTTTTACCTTACCTTTTTAAAAAAAAAGAAAAAATCGTAAAATTGGATCAAACAGAAGAGAATTGATATAAGCAGATAAAATCGGTTTAAGGAATAAGTTGAAAGTAATGTTATTCCTGCTAGAAGCAAAGAGGCGGCTTTAATGGGTCTGTTTGGACGCTCAAAAAAACATGAAGAGATTGAATCAAAAGAAGAAATCCAGATTAAAACGCCAGAACAAATACAAAAGGAAGCATCACAAAATGAGTTAGAACAAATAAAAAAAGAGGTGCAAGACGCCTTGGCTACCCTTAATGCAACATATTACCAATTAGAAAATGTGAAAGAAGGGTATGATGATGCGTTAAAAAAACTGGCCGAATCTAAAAAAGAAGTAGAATCAAGCAAAATTGAGATTTCTAAATTAAGATCAGAACACCAATCCATATTAAAAGAAATTCAATCAGCCAGAACAGATCCTGTTACAATAAAATCACAGTATGATCAAAAAGAAGTAGAATCAATTAAAGAAAAAATTGAATCTGTAAATGATGAACTATCAGAAATAAATTCCAAAAAAAATAATCTCATGTCAGAATTAGATGATACACAACACAAGATTGAATCAGCAAAAACAGAGTTAGATGAGATACAACACAAGATTGAACCAGCAAAAACAGAATTTAATGAGATCAATTCAAAGATTAAAAGTGGAAAATCTGACCTTAGCTCTTTGCAGTCTCAACAAGAAGCAAAAACAAAGGAAATTCTGCTTACAAAAAAAGAGCTTGCATTCATCGAAAAGGAATTAGCAAATGTTGGAAAAGAAAGTGACACTAAAAGAATAATGGAAGCTGCAGGCTCTGTTGTTGCATCAATGAATGCAAAATACGAGTCGATAAAAAAAGAACTAGAAATAATAAAAATTGCATATGCGAGATTAAAAACAGAATATGAAACTCTAAAAAATGAGTTAGAATCTCTCAAAAACAAAGACAAATAAAAGTTAAAGCTGATCTAAGATTCATCTTCAAATAAAATTCATTGAAAAATTCTCAAAACATGTTCGGCAACACATTGAATTTCAATTTTTAGATGATAGATTTGACTTGAGTTCGATGCCATAATATTTCTGTAGTGTTATCCTAAACTTTTTAACACATGTCAATGACAGATATTATGATGAATGAAGCCTATGTTTTGTTAAATGTAGATTACAAATATCAAAAAAATATAATGGAACAAGCAAAAAAAATACCAACTGTAAAGGCGGTCAAAACTACCTATGGCATTTATGACGTTCTGATAATATTAGAATCAAACAATATGCAAGAAATAAAAAATGCGATAGATGTGGACTTGCATAATATTGATGGCATAAACAACATTACTTCGCTTATAACTGTAAACTAAATTGGTTCAAGAATATGAGATTATCATAGTTGGAGGTGGACCTGCTGGCTTGTCTGCAGGAATATTTATTTCAAGACAAAAAGCATCATGTCTTCTAATATCAAAAGATCTTGGCGGCCAATTGAATCTAATTCCAAAGCTTGAAAATTATCCAGGCACAATTATGTCAAGTGGTCCATTATTAGCAAAGACACTAGAAAGTCAATATCTCACATTTAATGGTGAGATGATTTATGACACGGTTGAAAGAATAGATGAAACCGAGTCAGGTTTAAAGGTAAAAACGAATCGCTCTGAATATATTGCAAAGGCAATAGTTGTGGCACCAGGCAAAGTTCCAAATAATTTAGGAGTTGAAAATGAGTCTGCCTTTGCAAACAAAGGTGTGCATTATTGTACAAAATGCGATGCGCCATTTTATCAAAATCGCGTAACAGCTGTTGTTGGAGTTGGAGGATACCTTGTGGAATCTGGCATTTTACTTTCAAGAATGGCCTCAAAAATTTATCTAATTTACAAAGGTGGAGGCATGGGAGGCGATAAAGACATGATAGCTTCTCTTGAAAAGAAAGAAAATGTAGAGCTTGTTCCACAATCCAGCATTAAATCTTTATCTGGAACCAACAATCTTCAATCAATTACAATATTAGATAATTCTGGAAATGAAAAAACAATTAACGTTGATGGCTTGTTTATTGAAATGGGTTCAAAAATTAATCTTGATTTCGTAAGACACCTAGTCAAAATTAATCCAAAAGGTGAAATTGAAGTTTCTGATGGAGGTAAAACTTCACATCCTTCAATATTTGCGGCTGGAGATGCCACAAGCATACCATACAAACAAATCATAGCTGCGTGCGGTGATGGTGCTGCAGCTGGATTATCAGCCTTTAATTACATAGAAAAATTAAAAGGCAAACCAGGCATCCGCGCTGATTGGAAAAAGACTATTGGGGATTCAGTATTTCACTACTAAACTTTGGCAATTATCTTTTAAACGGCATGAACATGGTGTTTTGGTACAGTTTTCCACAAAATTACTGCTAGAATTATTGACACCATAGATATTATTGTAGCAGTAAGAAAGATGAGATTGTAGGAATCTACAGATGGAAAGTGAGCAGTAAAACCATTCGCCGCTACCTGATGTGTTTGCATATACATGCCAGCGATCTCTTTATATTCAGATTAGTAAATTGTGTGCCTATCTAAAGGAAAAATTCACATGACAAAAAATAATCCAGATGTAATTGGCGTCAAAGTGCTTGAACAAAATGGAGCTGATATCAAGGAAATAATAAAGCAACTAGTCTACAATGCATCAGTTGAATTTACCGCGTATTATTATTTCACAAACTTAAGAATGCACTGTACTGGCATGGAAGGAGAGGGAATCAAGGGCGTAATTGAAGATGCCAGACTTGAAGATCTGTCACATTTTGAATCATGTCTATCAAGAATTTATGAGTTAGGTGGCAGCTTACCAAATGATGCACAAGCATTTATCAAAATGTCTGGCTGTGAATTTTTGCAGTTGCCTCCAAACAAAACAGACATTAAATCAATTTTAGAAAAATGCCTAAAAGCAGAACAGGGCGCTCTCATGAATTGGAACAAGATGTGTAAAATGACATTTAACAAAGATTTTGCTACCTATGATGTAGCAAAGGATATTCTGAGAGAGGAGATAGAGCATGAAGCTTGGTTTTTGGAGCTTCTTTATGGAAGACCGTCTGGCCACATGAGAAGAAAGTTCCCTGGAGAAAGACCCCACACCCAAAAGCATTCAAGATCTCTCGGATAAACAAAATTGTTTTGACAATCATTGCTTAACATTAGGATTTTTACGTCAATATCAAGTTATATTTTGGATACTATTTGAATAGTGATTTATTAACAAATTATTTATGAGATATTAACCTCTTTCTACAAGTGAACATAGATAGTGAAAATACAAAAAAAAGATCGTGATTGTTGAATCGATCAAAAATGAACTTACCGAATTTGCAGAACATAAACCAATTGAAAGATTTCTCAAAGTGATTTCAGAATAAGTAAAAAATAATTATAATTTTTTGATTGACTAGAATAGCGATCATTTTTTATCTCATTTCTTATTTTGGAAGGGCAGTTTTTTATATGAAATATTTTGGTTAAGATCAGGGAGAAAGTTGAGTGGTTTAGAAGAAAGTCTTGGAATGTTAGCAGCGTTATCAGATATGGTAAATGATGCCAAGCTTTCCTCAGAATCGATCACTCTTAACGGAGCTTTAAAAAAAGAAAATCATGAAAGATTCCCTTTAATGTATAATCTTTGTGTAATCAAGATAGGTTTGGAAATATTAAGATTGAAATTAAATGAAATTGATGGCATAACAAGTGAACAATTTTCCAAGATAGATACAGCTATATCAGAAATGAGTGACGAAATTCTTAAATTAAGAGACCGCCAAGAATCGTTGCTAAACTAATTGCTTTACAAATTTTCCCCAAAATCAAAAAAACGAGGCGTGGGTATTGTCTACAAAATACTATAAACGACCAGTTGGTGTTACTCTAAGAGGTTTATTCTACATCATAGAAGGAGCTATAGCAATTTTCTGCGGATTGTTACTTTCAACCACAACTCAATACATAGAGACATACTTGAATAGATTCTCCCAAAGACCGGAGATTTCCATGTTGCTCCAAATTTTGGATGGCGGTCTTAGTCATGTTTTGATTATTTGGCTCATAGCAGCTGGTAGTGCTGGAATAGTAATTGGCATTGGAGTCCTTAAAGGAAAAAGATGGGCTTGGAAAATTACAATAATTCAAACTTTGCTAAGTATCGCTATAGGATTGATTTACTTTTCATATACAAATACTGCTGATCCAACTAGTAAATTAATCGGAACTTCATTTGAATTAATTATGGGTATTGTTATAATTTGTTATTTTTTCCAGCCACACGTACGGGCCTACTTTAACAGGTTGTCAACACCATAAAGAAAATTTTCTTTATTATTTTTGATTATCGAATATCTTGCTTTAGGTTATTAAATTCCTTTTTTTGTTATTTCCCCTTGTCTAATCTATTTTTTAGAATTTACATCTTTCAGGTTTGATGCATAGGCTGAATTGAACTGTGTGTTATCCATAATAGGTAAAATGCTAGTTTCAAGACTATTTGTAAGAGAGTTGACTTTGTCCATAATTTTTGGTGTTTCAGAGTAATCAACTGCCACACCTATTATGAGTATTCCCGTAATCAGAAAACTAGCTCTCATTTCTAAACCTCCTTGTAAGAAAGATGTGTTCTATATTCACTAGTCAAAAAATCATGATGTTATACTCTAAAGACTATATCATTATAACTTGCATCTATTTTAATAAAATTGGCTGCCAAATATGGAAATAATATTCGTACACCACCAAAAAGAAGGGAAAACAGGTGTAAAAAGAGAATGTCGTGAAATACTCTAGTTCTTATAAGCAATCAAACCACTACATGTTAGAATTCTATGGTTTTACAGACTCTAAACGTTGGCAGCAAGTGTGCACGTTGTGGAAAAAAATCTTTGGTAACTGATAATGTTACAGGCGAACGGTTTTGCGGGGGTTGCGGTTTTGTTATTTCTGAACGCATTGATGAAACAGGTCCTGAATGGCGTTCATTTTCAAAAGATGAGTCAGATGACAGAAGTAGAACAGGTTCACCTACCTCACTTGCAATGCATGACATGGGACTTGCAACAATAATTGGTCATGCAAACAAGGATGTAACTGGAAAACCACTGTCTGCATCAATGAAAAGCACCATAGAGAGACTCAGAACTTGGGACAGTAGAAGCCAAGTCCACGAACCTGCAGACAGAAACTTTAGGCAGGCATTTAGTGAGCTTGACAGACTAAAAGACAAGCTTGCACTTTCTAATGCTGTAATAGAAAAGACAGCTTACATCTACAGAAAGGCACTTGACAAGGGTCTTGTCAGGGGGAGATCCATTCCAGGGGTTCTTGCAGCAGCACTATACGTAGCATGCAGAGAGAGTGGAACACCAAGAACATTAAACGACATGTCACGTCAAATCAATGTAAAAAGAAAGGACATATCACGATGTTACAGACTCCTTTTGCGAGAACTTGATCTAAATATGCCAGTGGTAAATCCAATAATATGCACATCTAGAATAGCAAGTGAAGCTGGACTAAGTGAAAAGGTAAAGCGACGAGCACTTACCATCTTAAAGGATGCAAGTGAAATGGAGATTACGGCTGGAAAAGACCCCATGGGACTAGCCGCAGCTGCATTATATCTTTCATGTGTGCTCAACGGAGAAAATACTACACAAAAAGTTATTGCAATGGCGGCTGGAGTAACCGAAGTTACAATACGAAACAGGTACAAGGGATTAAGAGAATCACTGAAAATCTAAAAATTTGTCTAAGGTTTTTACTAAACTTTTAGAACAACTTGAAATTTATTCTTACTAAATTTTACATTGTTTCTTCTGTGATAATGGCTGATGGGGTATTTGCTAACACAATGGTAGACCATCTTTTTTGCCCCAACGCATGTTTGTTGTCTTCACAACTAGCACAAACTTGAGACTCATTATATGTATAGGTACCACATTCACAAGACGGACATTTGCATTCTGCTGGGGATTTTGACACACTCTACATCGTTTTGTTGCTATAATAAGCCTCTTATTGAAATGGTAGAAAATGTTTATGAAAAAAACCCAATAAAACAATCACTCTAACATGTAATAATATTTGAAACATAGGTTGATACATGAGTAGTTTTGAAAAATTATCATGGCAACATTCAAGATTGGTGAAAATGTACGGATAATTGATTCACGTGAAAAATCCTTTCTAACATATACTGTCAAAGAAATTAAAAAAAGCACTGATGGAAAAGTTTTGTATCTTTTGAGATCAGAAACGGAATCTGTTGTACGCCTCTATTATGAAAGTAAAGAAACTCTTCTTGAAAGAGTGGTATGAAAAGTGATTTATATAAAAAATGAAGAAATTTTTTAATCCTCAAAGAACTCATGAAGATCGTCAGACTCTTCAAATTCAAATTTATCAAGATCATTGAATTCAAGAGTTATATCGGATTTCTTCACGAATGTTATCAGATTGGATAGATTATTAAAATTTGTATAGAATTGATCATAACATACTAGTTTTCACAAACCTAAATTGCAAAATTTCTTAATGCAAGTATTATTGCCTTAGCTTCTTTGCTTTTTCGTAGCATTTTTCTGCTTCTTTCTTTTTATTCATTCTCAATAAGACCCCACCCTTGTTATGCCATGCAACTGCAAAATCTGGCTTGATCTTTGTTGCCTTGTCAAAACATTCCAGAGCTTTCTCTAGTTTTCTTAAATTGAAAAAACAGACGCCCATAAAGTTCCATGCCGCATAATGCATGGGATTTAACAAAGTTGCCTCATCGAAACATTCTAGAGCTTCATCATATTTTTTCAATTCAGAAAGACACACTCCTTTTAGGTTCCACGCATCTGTTGATTCTGGATTTATTTGTAGAACTTTTTCATAGCAACCAAGTGCTTCCTCATATCTTTTCAGGCGAGATAATGCGTCACCTTTTTTGATCCATGCATTTTCATATCGTGGTAACCGTTCTAATGCTTTATCATAAAATACAATTGCTTCCTCATAGTTTTGTTTTGCAATCAATGCTTCAGCTTGTTCATATGAAGACACGGCGTCTTCAGGATATAGATCGGTAAACTTTATTGTGATTTTTAATTCTGTTTTGTGATGCAGTCTCAAAGTTTGGTAAGCATCTGAAATTTGCTTAAACCTTGTTTCGTTGCCATCTGAGGAGTCTTTATCAGGATGGTATAGAAGAGCAAGTTTTCTGTATGCTTGCTTGATTTCTTTCATTGAAGATCCTGGTTTTAACCCAAGGGTTTCATAGCACTGGTAAATATCCAATATAGTTAACAATCAAAGATTGAATCAAGTAAATCTTTCTTGTCTGAATTAATTTAAAAAAATTCAGCGAGCCTGATGGGATTCATCTAACCATTTTGGTCTTATTTTGAACCCACTTTTGTGGGAATTTAATTTTCTAACATTGTTTGAAAAATAAAAAGAGGATTAGTGATGACTAACAATTACTGATCCTGATTTTGCACTAAACAATAAACCCGATGAGGTATCAAGATTCAATACAATATCCCCGCTCACACTTCCAGTTGCATTTGCTTGTCTGTATATTGCAAGATAGTTTCCTTTATAGACATAGCTGCTAGATTTGTAATTGTATGTATTTTTGCCAGATGAATAATCTCCATATCCTTTCCAATTTATGTGAACTTTTACAGTCTTTGTAGAATTAGACAGATAGTCATAACCAGTCAAGTTACTATCGAGGCTAGCTCCATCTAATCTGCCCTGGGTTAGAAATGATGTTGGGTTTATGGTCGAATAGCCAAAAAATTCCTCAAGTGGAATATACTGATTCCAACAATATTTCTGGCCATCATATTCACTACAAACTTCATCTCCTAATTTGTATTTGTATATCCCAACATATGCTGCTGAATCTGTAAGAGAAGTAGAGCCTTGTCGTGATACAGAATCAGTTGAAAAGACGAATACGCTTGTACTGACACCATCTTGTTCGTAATACCAAGATGCATCAGCTGACTGCCCCTTGAATTTTATGTTTGTAGTCTGTGCATCTGCTGGTGCAATTGTACCTGCAAAAAGTGCGGAGAAAAGGATAGCAAGTAGAGCATAAATTACTATCAATTTTGACATAAGAGTAACATTCAAAGTATTGTTAAATGGTCAGGAGGTAAAAATTTGTGACGAATCATGGACACGGAGTTGACAATGGTTCATTTAGAGTTAAAACGAGTCAGAAATAGGAATTGATCATTTACAATTTTTGGATTAAAAAACAATAAAGCAAATTTTTAAGGATTTTAAATTGAGAATTAATGACTTCTTACATATGGTACAAGATTGTTGGCTAATGGACTTCCATAACCTGTAACCAAGTCATAACCAGTACCTGCTTGATTTCCATTACTTCCGGATATTATATCTCGGTAGTTCGTAGAACTCAATGTTGCAGCATTATATAGTGAAGTTTCTGTTCCAAAGCTCATTGAGGACAAAGGACTAGTTCTATTTTGATTTATGATAGCAGTAATTGCAGCCCATTGTGGAGAACCTGCACTAGTTCCTCCTACCTGGAACCACCCGCTCTGTCCGTTATAAGAAACACTATCATAAACTGGGACGCCAGTACTTGGATCTGCATTATATGAAACGTCCGGATTGCTTCTCTTGATATAAGAGAAGCTACTTTGGTATGATGGTTTTGGTTCTACAGTGCTTACACCTCCACCACTTCCGCTCCAAGCGGTTTCACTTAACACATTTCCAGCAGAATCAACGTTTAGTGTTGTTCCTCCAACACTTACGACATATGGTGACGTTGACGGATAAATCGTACCGCTTCCACTGTCACCTGACGAAGCAAAGAAACTTACGCCAGATTTTTGGAAATGTGAGTCATAATTAACTTCACTAGAGAACTCTGAGCCTCCCCAGCTCATCGATACTTGATGAACCCCAGAATAACTTGATGCTGTGTCTACAGCACCAAATAGATTGCTAAACGAATTTGTTTTACCTTCCACAAGAACAATTTTTGCTCCAGGCGCAATTGCATGTGCCCATTCTACGTCAAGAGCTTCTTCTAGTGCCCATCCAGAATTAGTTCTCGTACTAGGTGGTGTAATCTTTACAAAACAAGTACCTGCTGGACATGATGGTAGATTTTGTGCAGTACTAAATGTTTGTAGATCACTTGCAATGTTTGGATCATCAAAAGCATCAACTATTGCTATTACTTGACCATGACCACATAAGGTTGGATCATTCCAACTAGTAATTGAATTGCCCATAGAACAACCGAGAGAATTAAGACCGTAAGCAGTTCTTATCTGAGTTGGCGATAGTCCGCTTATAACTTGGTTAGTAAACTTTTTGACATGAATTGGAGGATGAGCTACTCTTTCAAACGGAGGACCGTTTGCATTAGTTTGATCATTATCAGCAAACGCCAGAAAACTTGAAAGCGATATAGAAGATGTAAAGATAACTGCAAATAAAGAAATGCTCAACAAGCCAGCCTTTATTGTTCTATTGTTCACAGAATAATAAAAATTCATCTCGCTTATAAGACTTAGGACACTTTCATATTTGGAAACGAGTATTTTATTTCTAATATTTACTTTTATTTATTTACAATTCGCATCTGAAATTTTTGAAGAGCTTGTCATTTTCACTTTTGGCAGATCTTCCTTATACTCTATGTTTGGAGTAGATCTTTCGAGATGAATTTGGTAAATGGTTTACTCTGTCAGCGATGTAATTAGAGTTAACTTGGGTGAAAAGACTCTTCAGAAGATAGAAGACCGATTACTCGTACGCTATAACATATCACTGAATCAAAGTCTTTTCGAATTTGAAAAGTTAGACCATGTGTTACGAGAATTTTTTGGAGAGGGAGCAGAGGGACTAGAGGAGAAGATTCTTGAGGCATCTTCCCATTATTGATATAGTTTATCATATCTAGTAAATGAAATAATTTTATAACAAATCTCATTAGACTTAATCATGTGAGTTGAAAACACATCCCAGTTTTTTAAACTATGAAAATACCGTACATCTAAAACATGAAAACTCCATCTTTCAATAATTCCACTTGTTTCCTTCATGTTGATTGCTATCCGATAATTTTGATTTTAAGAACTAAATTCTAAACTCACAATCAATTCTATCGAAGTAAATTCAAAACCTTTAGAGGGATTAAGGAAAACAAAATCATTTTTTTCAGGCTCCAGTAATTATTTGATAATTAAATGTCTGATAACTAGTTTTTCAATCATTCTTAGATTATGAAAAACAAAGAAAATGTTTCTTTTGGTGTTAAAACTAGTACCCACGGTTCCTAAGCCAGTTTGAGACAATTTTGTTTGCAAGCTCATTTGGGTATAGATCTTGACGGCGTGATTGTATACCTAGTCCACGTGTTTTTCTCTTTGACAACCTTAATGAAACATTCTGTTGTAATGCCAATGATCTTGCCTTTTTCATTATCTTTTTGTGGGATAAATTCGGATTGTGTGCTAATACCTTGAGATATCGCTTTTTTGATTGTGGTTCAAGTTTCGATATTTGATGTGCGATTTTAACTGCTTTTGAAACATCTGGGATGAGTTGATACAACTTTGTTGCACCATCCCTTGAGATTATCTTTGGCACAAGTTCTTTTAGCTTGTCTGGTACTCCTGCAAAACCGTGGTATTTCTTGAATGTCGACATTGAAAGTCCCAATGACTGAGCAGCCTTTGACTTTCCCATCTGGCCTGCCAAAAATGCACATGCATCTGCCATATCCTTTACATTCATGTTTTTGCGGTGAATATTTTCAACAACAGAAGCTGCCTTGGCATCTGGGATATCATATTCTGTTTTTCTGGTCAAGACCAAAACAGGAATCTTTTTTGCACCTAGTCTTTTCAGTGCAGCCAATCTCCGCTGTCCTGACATCAAAAGATACAAGTTTCCCTCTTTTTGTACCATTGGAGGATTTTGCAGTCCTTCGGTTTTGATTGACTTTGATAGTTCTGAAATTCCCACTCTGTCCAGCTTTCTTGCCTGAGCCTCTTTCCAGACCTGAATTTGTTTTATCGGAATCTCCTTTAAACGATAGGAAACCTTTGACGTGTATCTTGTTTTTCTAACAGTCCGTCTTTTGGTGATTCGCTTGATTTTCTTTTTTTTAGCCTTTGCCAACTATATGGTTTCATTTGAATTTTGTAAAAGGGGATTGGTTGAATCAGATTCGCTTGCGAGTGATGAATAATTAGGTAATGAAAGATCTAACTTGATGAAAAAGCCACAGGCAAAAGGAGACAGAGACCGGAAAAAAGTGATCTGGTTCAAGAGGTATTAATCTTTTTAGAACAATAACTTACTGGCAGACCTTGATTTTTCACTATTAAAGTAACAAAAAATGCATCTCTATGCAGTGTTCTCAAGCATAGAGAGAAAGGGAAGAGAATCCCATTGGTATAGATGATAGCTGAGCACTCCAGAACAGATCCTGTCATATTTATCATAAAATCTGTTTGCCTCTTTCTCTGTCGCTTCAAAGACAGCCATGCCAGTTTTGTTATCGTTAAATGGTCCTGACCAGATGAATTTTCCAGTTGATTGCCATTCATCGATTAATTCAATTACCGACGGGGCGACCATCTGAAGGTCTATCTTTTTTGTATCATCTTTAAGTGAGCTGACAAGAACCCATAATTTTTTTTCAGAAACTGTTTCAGTTATTTGTGACATGACACTAAATAGTATTTTTGCTATTTAAACACCAAAAACATTCCAGCTTCTGATTCTAATTCTATAGAATGAGAATTAGCTCACCCTACTGCAAAAAAACCGTAGGAACTTGTGCAATTTTTTAATATACTAAACTAGACCATAGAAGAATAACGAATATCTTACCTGATGAAATATTTGATAAATGCAAACAAGTCAGATGTATTAAAGGACCATTGATCACTGACGAACAAAAAGGAGAGGTTATGTGTGGAAGCTGTGGTCAAGTCCTGATTGAAAAGATGGAAGACTCGGACAACGCAGAATACCGCATAAACACACGAGAGCAGTACTTGGATAGAAGTAGAACTGGAACTCCTACCTCACTTGCAGTACATGATCAAGGTTTAGCTACATCTATTGACCATGTCAACAGAGATGCATCTGGCAATCCTTTATCTGGTTACATGAAAGAAACTTTCCGTCGACTCAGAACGTGGGATACGCGTAGTAAATCGAGGGGGGTCGATAGAAATTTCAAGCAAGCATTCATGCTGCTTGATACAATGAAAGGAAAGCTTGTCATACCAGAGTCTGTAATTGAGGAAACAGCATACATCTATAGAAAAGCAGTGGCTAAACACATGACAAGAGGCAGAAGCATTGCTTCTATAATTTCTGCCTCGCTTTATGCTGCATGCAGAGCTACCAATACACCAAGAACTTTGAATGATATTGCGCGTGTTGCAAATATAAGAAAAGGAGATCTTTCTCTTTCATACAGAAAATTAGTCAATAGTTTGGATCTAAGGTTGGAACCCTACGATCCTATCGAATTTGTTACAAGGGTTTGCAGCATCATAGGAGTAAGTGAGAAAACTAGAAGAGATGCAATAAATATTATATCAAAAGCCAAAGAAAAAGAGATAGGTTACAGTAATAATCCAATGTCGTTAGTTGCGGGAGCGCTATATTTGGCTTCAATAATTAACATGGAAAAAAAGACCCAAGTTGAAATCTCAAAAGCTTGCGGTATGACTAATGTTACAGTAAGAAATGTTGTAACGATGTTACGAAAAAAATTGAAACTTGATGAAGTGGAGATACATCTATGAGAAAAGACTCATGACGTGATTGCAGTTATGATCTTCAAGTCTTTAGAGTATCAGACCTGACAGCAGCTTTAACAAGGTTGGGGTTCAATGTGATAATTAGACGTATTCTCTGATCTTTAATCCTTTTTTTTATTTTGGGTCTAATCTAAAATGGTATTAACGCAAGAAATTCAATTGTTGTTACTATAGCTGCCATGAGAATATTGAATTTTGACCTTTGATTATATATTCGCTCTATGAATTTGTAGGAGGTATTCCCGTTTAAAATAATGCCATGAGATTTATTCTCAAACGGCCTGTTAAGTATTTTTGCAACCTTTGACCAAAAAATTACTGTCCCAATTGGGATCACTATTCCCAAAATTACTAGTCCAATATTAATTGTGAACATAATCTTGAATAGAAAAAACGGTTAACAAACGATTTAGATCAATTCATTTTTCCATTTGCTTCAAAAAAGTTATTCTCTCCACAGCGGATCCTCACACGGGTCTTTCAATTCAGGCAACCCTCTCAAATGTGACAGACTATTCCCGAAACCAACAGTGACAGATTGAACTTGAAAAAGGATATCTTATGATGTAAAGCAACCGAATTGAAAACAGAAGTTTTGTCTGGACAGTAGTATATCTAGCTGAATCTCATCAATGTGTATGCTATCAGTACCACTCTGGGTGGAAGCCAAATATAGAACCAACCCTTTTTTTTGATTGGTGATTTGAGAAGATGCAAAAAAGCTCCTATCTAAAATATGCGGCTTCGGTGGCTACGGGAGCAGCTGGTATCTTGCATCTCTCCCTAGTGCATCCGTTTAATGGTATGTTACAAAACACGGGCATCTTTTTCCTTGTTTCAGGAATTGCTCAGCTCTTCTGGATTATTCCTGTAATGAGAAACTGGCACAAGGCTTGGTTCTATTTAGGAATTGGTGGCACTGTAACACTAATTGTAATATGGACATTGACTAGAGCTACAAGTTTGATAACACCAAGACCTTTTCCTGTAAATCAAATTGGAATAATTGAAGAGTCGTTCCAAGTAGCTTTTATTGGGCTTGCGACTGCAATTTTAATTTACAAAAGCAGAGTGAAACGATCTGACTATAGTGTAACTGACTCTACGATGAACAAGAACCGTGGTCTGATACTTTCTGGAGTAGTGGTGGCAGTAATATTGGCAGGATTGTTTGTACCTTTGGCATTTCACCAACCAAATGGACCTCCTCAACAATTCGGATCTTCTCCACCACAATTTGGTTCACCTCCACAACAATCTACAACCCAACAAACTGGTGCTGCAACAAGCCAGACCTGTACACTGACGCCCTCATTAATTGAAGTCGAGAACACACCTCAGCAGACTGAAGGACCATACTTTGTAGATGAGATGCTTGATCGTTCTGACATCAGATCTGATCCCTCGGACGGTTCAGTGCAAGGCGGAATTCCATTACGTCTGGTGATTCACGTTTATAATGTGAATAATGGTTCCTGCATCCCTCTCAGTGGTGCGCATGTAGACATTTGGCATACAAATTCTCAGGGTCTATACTCTGATATCCAAAGTATTAACACCTTGGGGAAAAAGTATCTTCGTGGATACCAAGTAACAGACGATAATGGAACTGTTAGGTTTACTACAATTTATCCAGGCTGGTATGAGGGCAGAGCTTTACACATACATATCAAGGTACGCACCTTTGAAGGATCAGAGAAAACTTTTGAGTGGGCTTCACAATTTTACCTTAACGATTCCATTAGCAATGAGGTGCAATCACAACTTCCGTATAGCAATCATGGACCACGTCCTCTTACAAATAATGTGGACTTTATCTATACTGGGCCTTCTACAGACGGATTAGTGCAAACAAATTCGGGAGGCCATCTGATGCTTAACTTGACTAAGGATGATGGACAAGGTTACGTTGGAACGTTTAATGTTGTAGCCAATCAATCTACGAAAAAGTAATGCCTTCCTCGTGGGTGTTAAACTGATTTTAGCAAGCCCAGACACTATTGTCTTGGTAACCATCAGGCCCATTAAGTTTTTCAGAAAAGGATTTTACAACACCACACTATACTAAAGCAGTTTTTAGATTGGATTAAAATTTAGAAAACATCCCACTTACTATGGTTGTATGGTGATGGGAAGGCCCTTGCTTTGTGAAAGGTTTTTCGCAGTGATGTACCAACTACCTGTATCATAAGACGTGGAGGTTGAAAAGAGCAGTGTATAAGTGCCATCAGAGTTTGTATTTGTAGCACTAGTGTATGTTCCCGATGGTCCTGCAAGAACTCCACTGACCGAAGTACTGGGCTGGCCTGTTCCTGACACATGAATGAGATCGCCTTTGTGATAGATGAGTTTGTCAGTTTGCGCAGTGAATGTGGACGTGCCTGTGGAACCACCTGATCCTATAGTGATAGAAATGGATTTGGTCTGAACAAGGTTTGTTAGTGTGATATGCCAGGTGCCTGTCTCATAAGGCTGTGATGTAGAAAGGAATATGACATAAGTTCCGTCAGACT